>Ga0315534_1000627_pt1 | contig 24764 bp, 18 predicted proteins | sample SalMarSW160240MG_FD_203094 | JGI IMG/M metagenome (GOLD analysis project Ga0315534, IMG submission 203094) | Salt marsh sediment microbial communities from the Plum Island Ecosystem LTER, Massachusetts, United States - Salt Marsh Sediment SW1602-40 ...
AATACACGCTCATCACTACCTACATTAACTCGTGATTACATCGCAAATCGTACTAGAACTATTAATAGTTTAACCACACCTACAATACAGAGACAGAATGTAAGGACAACAAGGGTAACTAATCCAACACCCTCTACTAGAGCAACTACTCGTACAACAAGATCTAGAACTCAATCATCAAGAATAACTCCTACGTCAAAAAAGCAAACCACTAGAAAAAAAACATCAAATGCAACTCATATAACTAGAACTAAATCAACTTCAAAAATCCAAAATTTTGACAAATTTAAACCAAAAGGATCATATTTAACATTAGAGGATTTCAAGTGTATCTTTTGTTTTAAATTACCAAAACTTCCGGAAGATAGAGGACGAGGAGTAGTTGTATGTCCAAACTGCAGGTATCCTTCCCACGCTGATGAATTTAAAGATTGGATGCAGACTTCAAAACTCTGTTCACGCTGTAGTGCTCTTATTCCTTCTAATTTTAGGCGTAATCCTAGAGTAGTAAGTGTAAAAAACTATGTGACAATTTATAGACATTTCCTAAAGAAGTAATGATAAACAGTTAGATAAATCTTGAAAATAAAGGAATTGAACGCTCAAAGCTTTTTTTAAATTCTTTAACAGCGATTTTTTTCGAATTCTAATATTTATTTATATTTTCCTAAATTTCAATATATATAAATTAAAAAAGAGATTAATACAAAAAAATGAATAAAGAAAGAGTACAAGAATTAATTACCCAACTCATTAAAGAAATTGAAGGTAATGACGATTTAAGACCTGCAACATTAGAAACTCCAAGACGAGTAGCTAACTCGTACAATGAAATTTTTGACGGATATCAGCTGGATTTGGATAAGGATATAAAAATTTTTAAAGCACAATATAGTGAAATAATAATATCAAAGGATATTCAATTTTACAGCATGTGTGAACACCACATTTTACCTTTTTATGGTACAATTGATATCGTATATATGCCCGGAGAATATCTTCTAGGAATTTCAAAATTCGTAAGGGTTGTTAATTATTTTACTCATAGGTTAAATGTTCAGGAAAAAATGACAGATGACATTGCTAATTACTTAATGGAGTGTGCTTTAAAACCGAGAGGAGTGATGGTTATTGTAAAAGGAACTCACTTATGTGAAATAATGAGAGGCGTAAAGCAATCTAACCCAATAATGATAACATCGGCAATAAAAGGTATTTTTAAAACAAATCCTATTACCAGATCAGAGGCGTTAGAACTTCTAAAGAGCTAGTTGTAGTCTTGATTGTCGTTAAAGGTAATGCTTTTTAATCGAAAGAACAAAAAATTTTGAGTGTCCTATGTCTAACACCACCATTCGCAGTAACTTTGGTTTGATTGGAGATAGATTAGAATTAAAAAAGAATATTTCAATAGAATTAGATGATAATGGAAAGATCACAGACATCTTCTACGATACTATTAAAGAGGATATTACTTTCTCCAAAAAAAAACAGTTCTGCCTATTGATCCCTGGTTTTATTAATTCCCATGTTCATATTTGTGATAGTTTTGCGAAAGAACAGGGCTTTAATAAAGATTTAATAGAAACGGTTGCTCCTCCAAATGGAATCAAGCATGTATTACTAAGTAAAACCTCAAAAGAAATAAAAATGCATGGAATAAGAGAGGCTGCGATAGAAATGCTTGCAAGCGGTATAACTATGTTCTTCGACTTTAGAGAAGATGGATTAATTGGCATTGCCCTTTTAAAAGAAGCATTGCAAAAGTCTCCAATTAACTATCGCATCTTGGGAAGATTTAATGATACAACAGAGATCGATTCCGTTTTTAAATGTGCTGATGGTTTGGGATTTGCTAGCTACGATCAATTATCTTCGGAACACAAAGAAATTATCAGAGGTTTGAAGAGAGAATATTTAGACAAAATTATTGCGACTCATGATAGTGAACTCTCGAGAGACGAGTTACTCTTCAATCTAATTATAAATGATCAGCTGATTGATGTCGTTATACATGGAACTCACTACAATAAAGATGATTTGGAAAGATTAAAAAAAAAAAACATTTCTTTAGTCTTATGTCCTAGATGCAACGGTTATTTTGGAAGTGGATTTCCGCCAATAAATGAGATTTATGATCTTGGAATCCCAATTAGTCTCGGTACTGATAATGTAATGGCTAACAATACTGACTTATTCGAAGAAATGCGATATTTATATAGAATTTCCCGAGTATTAGCCGTGCATAAGGATTGTAAGAATTTAACATCAAAGGATCTACTAGAAATGGTTACCATTACTGCTGCTAGAAATTTGGGATTAGAAAAAGAATATGGTTCAATTTCAGCAGGAAAATATGCTGATTTCTTTTTAGTTGACCTTTCTCATCCAAATTATTATACATATAAAATTGATTCTGAAAGTATTTACAACATCATCGTTCAAAGAACTAAATCAGAGAATATAAAGAAGACTTACATTAAAGGTGTGGTGGTATTTGAAAGGAGATAAACGACCTTACATAATTTTAAGTGCTGCTATGACAATCGATGGAAAAATTGCTTCTAAAACTGGAGATCCAGAAATTTCAGATGAAGAAGATTGGATGGCTGTTCACAAGCTCAGGACAGAAGTCGATGCCATCATGATTGGCAAATGTTCGATTATTTCAGATAACCCAAAATTGCACATCAAGTTCTACGATCACAAAAGTTATTATAGAATTGTGTTAGATAGCACTCTTTCGATACCTATCGAATCAAATGTAGTTAGATACAAACCTGAAATTTATCCGACCATAATAGCAACTACTGAAAATGCGTCTGTGGAGAGGATTAGAGAATTCGAATCTAACGACATTGAGATTATAAAGTCAGGGACAGGGAGTAGAGTTGATATAATTAAACTAATGCCCATTTTATATCAGAAGGGAATAAGAAGAATTCTCCTAGAGGGTGGAGGAAATTTAAACTGGAGTTTTATTAGGGAAAATATAGTAGACGAGATCAGAATATTTATTGCGCCTTGGATGGTAGGTGGTAAAGATGCAGTAAGCTTAGTGGAAGGGGAAGGGTTTGAAAAAATGATAGAGAGCCCAAGATATAGTTTAATAAATGTTACCAGCAGAAATAATTATGTAATTCTTAAATATAGAAAAACGAAGCGATGAATGCACCAAAGAATCTAGAAAGATTAAAAAATTTATCACTTAAGAGGTTAAAAGAAGAAATAAGTGAAGTAAGGGCAGAATTACCAAGAGAAAAGCATAATGTAATTACTTACTCCAAAAATTTTACCTTATCCTTATCAAACTATTGTCAGAACCGATGTAAGTATTGTTTTTACAACCATACAATTCCTAAGGGCTCTGACGAAGAAAATGTCGCATTAATTAGAGAGGAAAAAATTAATGAATTAATTCAAACCGCCACTCAATATAATTGTAAAGAAGCTCTATTAATGTCAGGCGAATTTCCCGATAGCTATAATGAAGTTCGTAGTGAGTTGGAAGGAAGAAATTTTAAAGATTTTACCCAATTTGTAAGGAATTTATGTTTCAGATTGTTAGATGCAAATATTTTGCCTCATACTAATGTAGGGTTACTAACTTACGAACAATTAAAAAGTTTGAAGGAATGTAATGCAAGTATGGGGCTAATGATAGAAAGTACAAACAAGCTCCTCCTCAAAGAAGGAGGAGTTCACTATAATTCACCTGGCAAGATTCCAGAAAACAGAATTAAACACATTAAAAACGCGGGTAGATTAAAAATCCCTTTTACAACGGGTTTATTGCTAGGAATAGGAGAAAATTTTGACGATAGAATACAAGACCTTCTTTTAATTAAGGATATTCACTCTAAATATGGTCATATTCAAGAAGTCATAATACAAAAATTCACTGATAAAGAAGGGATAGAATACCATCCGGATAACCCCTTAACAATTGAAGAAACTTTAAAAACCGCGGGATTTGCAAAGCTTATTTTAGGTAATGAGATAGCTATTCAAGTACCACCAAATCTAATTCAAAATTACGAAAAAGAAGCCATTGAGCTAGGAATTGATGATTTTGGAGGTGTTTCTCCCTATACATTGGATTATATTAACCCGAAACATGTTTGGCCTAAAATTGAATACTTAGAGACGATTTGTAATAGGATGGGATACCAACTCGTAGAGAGACTTCCTGTCTATGAGAAATATATTACTAAAAATGGTTTTTGCCCAGAAAATATTAAAAAAACGATAGATAATATTAATTTGAATGAAAGGAATAAATAAGATTCTCAAAAAAGCTGAGGATTCAGAAGAGATCAACCAAGAAGAAGCTTTAGCTCTTCTAAAAGTTACCGGCAAAGATTTCTTTGCTCTACAACAGGTAGCTGATCAGATTTGTTTTGAAAAGAAAAATAATCTTGTGACTTTTATTATAAATCGAAACATTAATTTCACAAACGTTTGCTATCAAGGATGTAAATTTTGTTCTTTTAGCGTTTCAAATAAAAGTGAGGAGAGTTTTTTAAAAACCCATGAAGAAATCAGAGAAGATGTAATTGATGCTAAAAGAGCAGGTTGTACAGAAGTTTGTATACAAGGAGGAATAAACCCTGAGCTAGATTTTAATTACTATCTAGATATTCTAAAGGTTGTTAAAGAAATTGATTCTAATATGCATACTCATGCTTTTTCTCCCCAAGAAGTATTCCACATGGCAAAATTATACGGTTCTTCTATTGAAGATGTCTTAAAAGAATTAAAAAGAGCTGGGTTAGACTCAATGCCGGGAACTGCTGCTGAAATATTAGTAGATGAAATTAGGAAAGTTATATGTCCTAATAAAATATCAACTTCTCAATGGATTGATATTATAAAAATCGCTCATAATTCAGGCATCCCTACCACTTCAACTATGATGTATGGACATATAGAAGATTTACAACATAGAATAGAACACCTTCAAGTTTTAAGGAATATTCAGGCGGAAACCTCTGGTTTTACCGAATTTGTTCCTCTATCTTTTGTTAGCATGAACCCTGTTTTATCTAAACTAACAGAATACCCTTTAAAAGCAAGTTATGGGATGGCTGACTTGAAATTATTTGCTGTAGCAAGAATATTTTTCAATAACTATATAAACAATATCCAATGCTCATGGGTAAAATTGGGTCCTAAATTTGCTCAAGTGTCTCTTAATTTTGGTGTTAATGATTTTTCGGGGACGTTAATGGAAGAGAATATCTCTAAAAGTGCAGGTGCTGATTTTGGAGAATATTTAACTCCCGAGAAAATAATAGATATTATTCGATCAGCTGGAAAACATCCGGCACAAAGAGACACTTTATATCGTATTCTTAAGTATCATTAAAGGCTATGATCTTGTAAAAGACTTGACATATATCGCTGTGCAATTAAGTCTGAGCTAACTTTTCCTAGAACCATTCCATCTTTAACAACTGGCATGGCAGAAATTTGATATTGCTCTAAATCACGTACAATGTCGAGTAAAGAATAATCAGGAGCGACTGCTATAACATTCTTAGTCATTACTAATTCTAAAGTTACGTTACTCACACCTTCAGCTGTTGCTTGCGTTACATCCCAATCGGTGACAACTCCACTTAATTTTCCCTTAGAAAGTACTGCTATAATGCCGCTCGCTTTATCAATCATGAGTTTCGCCGCATCTTGTATGCTACTATTGATATCAATAGTTGGAATCGACACCATGATATCTTTCGCAGTACGTTGCTTTTCTTTTTCAGAGAGTCTTTGAAGACTAACTCGTTCCGCTGCAGTACAAGGCAACAAGTCTTGATTTGCTGCTAATAAATCAATCAACTCAATCATATTATGATGAATTACATTTTCTCTACAATCTTCTCCCGCTGCAAGACGTTCTTTAGATAACGCATCAAAATCTTTTTCGTGCTCTTTTAACCAAGTCTCTACTGCTTTACGGTCACCTAACAAATTTTCCGGGATTTGAAGGTTATCCGGAGTTTTGATAATATGTTCCTGAGCTGCGAAAATTACTCCTCCAGAGTTTACTAAATAATCATTTGCAATCATTACGCCTTTTTCACCATATACTATTTGTTCCATACGAGTTCGAGCAGCTTTTCGATTTGGATCTGGAGAATAAGTATTCGCACCCTCAATAATTACAGACCACTTTCCCATGCGTTCAACTAACATAGAAGCATTGTCAGTAGCGCGCACACCTAAATAATTAAAGATTGGTGCAGCAGGCACCAAACAAAATGCATTTTCAAGAAGTAAATTATTTGCTTCAGTAGAAAATTTAGTTGGATGTTTATACCCTTCTGAAATAATCTTCTCGTTGAAATAATTATAAGTAACTAATCCTGAACCCTCCCATAAAGAAAAAAGATCTTTAATCGGAAGGCCATCAACGTTATATAGATATCCTTCTAGATCACTTATACCAATTACTTTAGCATCAGGTATTCGTTCATACAGTATTCGTGAAGCGTGTGCTCCAACAGCTCCAAAACCCTGAATAATGACAGTAAGTTTTTTATTATCGGGTATTTCCAAATTTGCAAATTGAGGTAAAACTCTCATTCGGGGAAGAATTTTTAATAAAGTCTGTAACGCGATCACAACTCCACCTGCAGCAGCTCCTAATTCATCGATTCGATTACCTCCCATATCAGCAGTTTTAGATACTGCACTATCTAAACCGTTCTCAATAGCAATTAATTTCATGTCAGCATCTTTAGTACCAACATCCGGACCGGGCACATAAATATCTTTATATCTTCTTATTAATCGAGCGAAGCCAATTATAATTTTATCGTGCATTTCCGATGAGATATTCGTTTCAGCTACTATTCCTGATTTTCCACCACCATATGGTAAGTTAGCAGCAGCATTTTTAAGCGTCATGCCACGAGCAAGATTTTGGATGTCCGCAGGAGTTATGTTTGGAAGCATTCTAATTCCACCCATAGAAGGTCTTCCCATAGAGAGATTATCAACAACTAAATACCCACCAATTTCAAGTTCGGAATTTTCATCCCAGATACAAGCAACTAGTTGAGGACCAAGTTTATCACTTACAATTCCTAATCTTGATAAGAGGTGTTGGTCAAAGTTACTAAATTCTAGATAACATTTTCCATTGTCTTTTTTAGTTCTAGCTCGAAGCGTGGCTTCTGGAAGGCGTTCATTAAGAAAATCCTTCATTTTTTTGGGTAGCATGATTATTTCCTTTTATAACGAAAAATTTTAGCGATACATTAACTTATATGAATTTTACACTTTAAAAGTGTTTTGACTTGTTTAATATGAATATCTGCTCTTATATTTTCTTGAAAGATATGATCTAAAACTATAAACGATAAAATGAATGGTAAATCCTCTTTTTTTTGTTTATCATTTAAGTAGGTAGGATAATTACTTTATTCAAAATTGGATTTAGAAGGTAAAATAAAAATGATTACAATCATAGCAACAATTGAAGTTAAAGAAGGCAAAATGCAAGAAGTAATTGAAGTTTTGAAAGAAATTGTCCCACAAATAAAAGCATCTGAACCAGGAACTTTAGAATATATTCCTCACACCGTTAAAGGGAGCGAATTCAAAAATAAAATCATTTTCTACGAAAAATATGAAGATGGAGAAGCGATGAAAACACACATGGCTAATTTAGGAAAATCTACTGCAAAATTAGTTCCTTTGTTAGTACCTGGGATGGATTTAAAGACCTGCTTTGAGATCGTGTAAAAGGACATTCTTTCTTTTTTTATCTTTTATTATTCATCCTGTATAAAAGGTTTACCAAAGTTTAAACAAACTTCTGCTTTAGCTAACTCTCTTCCAACATAGCTTATATGTTGCAGGTTTGTAGTTAAATTTAGTTCAAGAACTTTTTTGCTAAGTGCTTCAGCGTTAGTTCCTACTAAAGTTTTAAGAAGAAAATCGTCATTCGAAAAAAATAATACGTAGATTTCTTTAGTATAATGGTTCACATAAAACTTAAAATAACCATTTTTATCGGCTATGTAGCCAAGAGCGTATTCTTTTACATTTATTACGTCAGAAGTGCCAATTTCAGGAAGAGCTTGACTAGTCTTACCTTTAGCCCTAAAAACAGTAATTCCGTGATTTATAGGAGGAGTTTTTTTATAATTTGACATATAATTGAGTTTTACACTCTCTTTTAGTTCTCTTACTCCTTCCATTAGCTTAGTGCTGTGTTCAACTGTAAATAGAATTCCCATATCTAATTCAATTGCAATACTTGCTAATAATCCATTTATTCCCACTGAATCAATATCCATAAGCTCTACTACATTAGATATGCCAAAAAAGAGAGGAATTTCCAGATTTTTGTTTGCTTCTTTTGCCACTTGTTTTTTGTAGAGAAAATAGGCCTCTAGAGAGTTACAAATTCCCGGAATAATAGGCGTTTCTAATAGGGGATCGGCAATTAACTTTTTAAAACCAATTTGTTTTAATTCTTGAGTTAGCTTAAACAAATTCTTAACGCGTATTTCAGGTTCTTTAGGAAAATAATTTGCTTTAATATTTGTTGGTAATATCACAATAGGAATATCTCGAGGGAGATTTAAAAAATCTTTATAATTACCACGATCCAAACTTAAAATTAAATCAACGCCTACATCAACCGCGGATAGAATTTCGCTTTTATCCATTGAATCAATGCTAATTAAGACATTAAAATTATTACGAATAAGATGAACTATTTCTTTTATCTTTTCTGCATATGGTTTGTATGCGACGCAGCCAATATCAATAATGTCAGCACCAGATTCTATGTAATGCTTTACTTTTCTAAGTATTGTTTGATTATTCTTTTCTGGGCAATTTACTATTTCGGCAATAATCGGAGGCGGAAGATTAGGTCCGATCATTAGATTTGAGGTGTTTTCATTTAAAAAGAATGTGTTGGAATCTATGTTATCTCTAGCAATTTCTAACTGTTCTTTTAGAATCTCTTCGTATTCTTGTTCGCTTGAGAGTTCCAATATTTTATTTGCAGGAGCAGAATTAGAAAGTTTAAGAGTGTCTATGTGTTTCAAAACCGTAGGGAGATCGGAAGCAAACTCTGGACCTTTTCTTATTGCGATTGAATTTAGTTCCTCTAATTTTGTGGTGTCCCACTGGATAAATCCAGGGAGTAAAATTAAATCATAATCTTGAATAGCAATTTTTTTAATTATATCCTTAACTAAGTTTTCTGAAATAAAGGCAGAAATTGTTATTGGAGCTTTATAAACTTTAATCTTGTGGTTTTTAATAGGAGAAATAACTTTTTCAATAATTGGGTAACTGCTTTGACCAGTAATAATTAAAATGTTTTTAATTTAAATCACTCAATAATTTGTTTTTATCAAAAGGAATATAAATATCGTCTAAAATTGAACCTTCAGCTTCTTTAATTTTCAGATTATTTACAATAGAGCTAAATTCTCCCTCAAGGAGACCATTAGCAATAAAAGCAGCGCCTTGAGCTGCGTGTTTTGAAATACTACCGTAGGTTCGCATCAATTTAACGATAAAGGAACCTTCTAACCTGTTAGTAATTTCGTCTTTAATAATATGATTATCTGCAACTCTTCCAGCTAATAGTATCTCAGTTATTTGATCCTTATTCGAAAAAGAAGATGATATAGCATAAATTGCCTTGATTAAATCCGAAATGTAAGCGTGAAAAGCCAATCTTGTTTGATGGTCATCTTTAACTAATCTAGTAAATTGTTTTAAGTTTAAATCGCTATGCCCTGATATTGAGGATAATCCTCCTCCGTATATGGTGTTTTTCTTAATGTTTTTAATTAAATAGGCTAATTCTCCATCGAGACTTCCACAAGCTCTGAATCCCATAATGTTGGAACCCCCAATCCCATCAATCACTTGTCCGTTTTCTATTGCTAAAACTGCTGTGAAACCAAATCCAAGTTCGACCATAATGAAATTAGTTTTTGTAGGTAATATTGTTAAACGTTCCATTTGATCTCTAATTCCCGTAACGACAGAACAAAGTTTATCTGCTGTTCCCATATCGATTTTATTTATTTTACGATATCGAGGGATTGTAACTAGATGTTTAACTCCAGGAACAATGATCCCAGGAAGATTTTCTGCTTTAATCAAGCGAAGAACTTCCCCTAATCCAACTAATTGTTCCCTCTCCTTCTTGTCAAATTTTAAAAGTGTTAAAAAAATATCTTTTTTGGTAATATCCTTAACATATTTGAGTGGTAATCCAAAACCGCTTGGTGCGACGATTAAATCAAGATTTTTTATTGATTTTATGAGTGAAATCGCTTTAGAAGGTTCTTCTATCACTTCTTTTGTAGGAATTGAAATATCTAAGATAACTTGCTTACCTTTTAAAGCGAAAAAATCCCAGGTTAATGAGCCAGGGTCGATTCCTAATACCTTATTCAATGATTATCAAGTTCTAGTTGTTTTGCTTATAATTAAAGTTCAACAATTCTTTTTATTTTTATTAATTTTTAATGCTTCTTGTTCGAGGTATAGATATGATTATATTTTTATAAAATATTAAAGAACTTGGATATATTCTTACTTATACCACCAAGAATTTGTATTATTAAAGGTAATGTCATCCAATTCTCAAGTAGACCTTACATCTATAGGTCTGAAAATGAATTATTTATATGAAGTTTTAGCTACGACTTATTCTATAAAGAATAATAAGATAATTCCAAACACTGCCGCTATGGGTATAAGATTGTTGGAAAATAATACTATAAAAATTTGGCCTTTCCCAGATACTACTACATATAAAAATCTCGATAGTACTAAATTAATTACTTTAAATTTCGTCGATGACATCTTTCTTTATGCGATAACATCTTTAAAAGCTATTGATTTTTCTAATAGTATCGAAACATCATCGGAACAATATTATAATTATTTTCCCTTTGATGTGAAAAACAAGTATAAGGCAATTTTTAAAGGAATTATACGAGATAACACTATTCATTTGCCATATTTAAATCAAGCGTGGGCTATTATTTCATGCGTAGCAACGAATAAAAATCAAACCGTAAAGACTGATAATTTCGGACAGGTAGAGTTAATGGAAATAAATTTATCTGTTATTTCCTACAAAAAATTTAAAGAATCTTTTAAATTGTTTAATAGAGCGGAAAATCTTACATTGGAAACTATCGTACTCGCCACTAAATTAAATATCGCTACAAAAAAAAAAGACAAAACCTTAATCAGAACAATTAAGCATAAAATTGAAGAAAATGTAAGTGAAATACGGAGATTTGGAAAAAATGAGAGTGCCATAAAGGCGATTGAGCATGTCTATAACTACATTAATAGATTAGAATCTTAGCTTTTATTTCTTATTTTCTCAATAAACATCAAAGGGTAATTAAGTTCTTGAATCCACTCTACTTTTGCGGTAATTTCAACCGAGTTAAACTCAAGAACAACAGTTGCAGTTATTAACTTTCCAGTAATTTCATCGTAGTCAAACTCGGTAGATTTATCACCTTGAATTTCATCTCGATTTACATTAATCTTGACCGATATGACATAAGGCTGGCATGAAATCGATGCTTCAATACCCTTTTCAATTGACTCAATAACATTAGAATTTGATGATATTGGCATCCCACACAAAATATGATAAAGAGCTCCTAATTTTATACCTACTTCAAAACATGCCCTTTCTCTATCGTTTATATCAAAAGAAAAATAGGCGTTTTCTTTTCCGTTTGACATTAATTCTCCTCAAAAAATTCAATTTTTGCTCCATAATTATTAGGTTTGCATAAGTAGATGTGCCCACCATTACTATTAAGACATATCTGAACAATTTTTAAAAGTTTGTTAGCATCCTCATCAGATTCTACAATCCCAATCACACTAGGGCCAAAAGAAGACATTCCAAAAGCTTTAACTCCATTATCTTCAAAAAGATTGAGTGTTTTTTTTACGATTTCATGTTGTAGAGAGATTTCGATTTTTTTAAATCCTATGCTCTGTATTCTTTTTAAACCTTCCCCAAAACATTCTAAATCTTTTTTAATAATTCCTGGCACAATTTTCATTAAAATTTGATGTGAAACTTCATTAACTTCTACTTTTGGGATTGGAGCATGACTTTGGAAAATACTTATTTCTTCATCGCCGTAAGCTCCTTTCTTTACATTAGGTATAACTAATACAAATCTCCAATGTTCTGGGATAGGATATCTTAAAATTGTAAGTGCAGGATTAACTTCTTTTGATGCTGAAGAAGGCAAAAAAGTTTCTTTTTCTTTACCTTTCCCAAACTCGTGTCCGGCATCAACTATAAAGCCACCTTGTTCGAAACCCCTCCATCCTATTCCTGAAGTTCCACCTCTATTAACAAGTCGAGTAAGATCCTTTAAAGAGTGATGAGTAATGTTTTTCAATGTAGTTATCGCGACAGCGATAGCCAACGATAATTGTGTTTTTGAACCTAAACCTACATGGCTTGGAAAATACCTTTTAAGATTAAAATGGAAGTTCTTATTGTTTATATTGAACGCTTTAAAAATTTTTGAAGCTTGCTCATTAATCACTTCAATTGATTCGCGATAATATTTATGAGCTTCAATTTTAAATTCTTCCGCGTGATTCGTAGTTTCAATAATTACGTTAGGACGGTCTAACATTAGACCGATTCCACCATCAACTCGGCCAGTGTATCCGTTTTCATCGATTAAAGAAAGATGGATTCTACAAGGGGTTGTTATCCTTAAAGTGGTCATATTTATGTTCTTAAATTAAGGAACTTTAAACTATAAATAAGAATTTTCAAGATAATTTAAATGTATTATATACTTTAATCCATAGTTTTTAGAGATCTAAAAGAATTTGAGTGATTTGAGTGATTTAGGAGGTTTAGCTTGGAATTTAATACAAATAACCAAAGTAAAAAAAGTTTTTTTTTTTTAAGAATATAAAGACTCGAGTTTGGGCTAAATTCCATATTTCCTTTAAGTTTAACATCTTATACTCCTTTTATTTGACTTCTTGATCTAATTCCTTTAAATCCGTTTTTTAATACTAAGCTTACAAGAAAATGTTTGATGTAGGAAAACTCTCTTCATTTTTTTTCATAATATTATCTATAACCATGATTATAATTATTTTGATCCAATCCTTCTTGCTGCTGCTTCTAAGATTTTATTTAACATTTCCTTATATGTGATATTTGCAAAATTACACATTTTTGCTAGATGACCATCCCAACACCAACCGGGGTTAGGATTTACTTCTAAAAGTTTAGGATTTCCTTTGGTATCCAAGCGCCAATCAAATCGCGCATAGTCTTGACACTCTAACCGTTCAAATAATTTTAGAGAACAACTTTCAATAATTTCAATTGTGTTTTGTGGAAGATTTGCAGGAATAGATTTAATATTCCAATAAGGAGAATCTTTTAACCATTTTGCTTCATAACCACATATCTTTGGTAATCCTGGAGGTAAACTTGAATAATCTTCTTCTATAATTGGGAGGATAATATAATTTTCAGGTAAATTTCCGATAATTCCAACGGTGAGATCCTTGTCAGGAAGGAACTGTTCCACTAAAATAGGTTTATCATAGCCAAATTTTTCACGAATATCGGCAATTGCACTTAATAATTCCTCTCCATTTTCCACTACGCTTTTCTGAGTAATTCCGAAACTAGAGTCCCCAAAATTAGGTTTTACAATTGCAGGGAAGTATAGTGGTAAATCTATAATTTTTTCTCCAGGTTTAATGAAAACTGCTTCAGGAACGGGAATTTCTAATTCTTTTGCTATACCTCTTACTAAAGATTTATCATAACAGAAGGCGAGACATTGAGGTCCAGATCCGGTATATGGAATTTTTAGAATTTCTAGCAAGGCAGGTATATGTAATTCCTTTCTAGCTTCATTGTAATAGCCCTCATCACATAAATTAAAAACAAAATCAATTTTTCCTTGTACATTTTGCAAATCTTGAATAAAAGTGGTGTGATTATCTAAATATGAGATTTTATATTCATCTAGCTCCTTTAGTGTAGCTTTTAATTGATTTATTGTAAAGATATCGTCATCATCAAATTTATGTAAGGGTTTAAGTATATCTGGTTTTTTAGGGTCTCCAAAAATTACGACAATATTTCTTGCAGCTGTTTTTTCTTTCGTTTTAATCTGTGTCCATTCTTTTTCAACTATTCCGCTAACTATAATTCTTTTTTCCATCATGCCTAAATCTTGATCCCTTTGAGATTCAGGAGTAATTGAACCATGAACAATTACATCATTAAACCCTACCTTCTTTAAAAACTCTGAAATCCCCTCTTGAGAATATAATCTTTCTGAGTAAAACTGATCCACTAATACTCCTTTATTAACATGGGTTATCACTTCACGTGAAATCAATTTTTGCTGATCTAATGATAAAGATCGTTCTCGACATACAAAAAGTTCCTTATCAATCCATTCCCATGAACGTGTTTGAAAATTGTTTCTAATGTATTCTCCATCAGTTAGATCTATTAATATTTTTCCCCGTGGTTTTAATACGCGGAATACTTCTCTTAGTACTTGAATATCATCGTTAATTGATTCAAAATATCCAAAACTATTGCCTAAAAGCAAGATAAAATCAAATGTATCTGGATTGTATGGTAGGTTTCTAGCGTCACCTTCTCGAAATTTACATAAAAGTCCCCTTTTTTTTGAATTTGATTTAGCTTTTTGAATTAAATATCTTGAACGATCTAAACCATATATGTTTTTAAAACCTTTATTAGCTAATTCAATGGAGTGTCTTCCTTGACCACAACAGAGATCAAGAATCTGATGTTCAGGTTGAAAATTCATGATTTTAGAAAAGTAATTCACTTCGAATTCAGTAATATTCTGGTCTTCTACTACATCACCATCTGTTTTTAAATAAAATGCGTTAAATATCCTTTTCCACCAGTCCTTTTTAACATATTCTTCTAGGTTACCAACAGGTCCAAAACATTTTAGTGTGTGTTTCTCTTTACTTTCAGAAGTTCTTTTTTTTTTATCTCTGCTTTCTGTTTGATTTGGCATTATTATTTTATACTTGATATTTTAATTTAGATAAATTCTGAAGAAAATAAAGATATTTTAACTTGAATGATGCTGTTAATGATTTAATTAGGTTATCAAAAAGATTAACACAGGGATTAATCCCTCTTAATAAGTCAATTGTTTTGTTATATCTCATCTAATTCTTAATCAGTTAACTTAAAATTTCATTCAAATTTTATTTTGTTTCATTAAGTTAAAAATTTGTTATTGAAATTATATAAAAACGAACTCTTTTAAAAAATTTTGCTCTATTTTTTTTCTTCCAATACAAGATTTAATGAGATTAAAAATCTTGGTATTAATAAGATAATCCTTAAATCTAAAAAATGGGATACAAATATAATCTAATGAGATAAATGGTATGCTTGATTTAACATGTTTTCCTCTCTTAATTGGCATTTTTGAATATTATATGATTAATAATAATAACTTTTTCTTTAATTTCAAGAATTAATATTTTGTGCTAAAGGAAATACTTCGTTTTAAATTTATAAGAGAGAATATAGACATATCCAATTTTATTAAAGATTATTAGGAATGTAGTAATAATCGATTTAAAAGCTTGTTAATATTAGAAATCCAAGATTGATAATTCCACCTATAAATAGGGCTAATCCTATCTCTAGAAATGAGATTTGAGCAGCATATTTCCAGTTCGTTTGTTTTGCAATAATTATGATTGTTGCAAAACACGGAATATAAAGCATGCTAACCAGACAAAATACAATCATCTGAATTGGAGTAAGTAATTCTAAAAGGGTAACATTTAAAGAATTAGCTAAAATCGATAAGAGAACTAAGGTTAACTCTTTCCTTAAAATTCCATATATTAAGAACACGCCAGTTATAGCAGGTAGCCCTAACCATAATACTGTGACAGGACTTAAAACAACATTTATTGGCTCTAAAGCGTTGAATATTAATAATATTTCTAAAAGAATACCAAAAACGATTATTATTGGTAAAGCCTTGTAAATAAATTCTTTAGTTCTAAGCCAGGTTTGTTTAAGAATAACTTTAGAATTTGGCATCCTGTATTCATGCATTTCCATTATAAGTTCTGTGCATTCACCAGGCATTACTTTATTTAGAATTCGACCTATTAAAAAAATAACACCAAAGTTTATTAAAAACAAAATCATTACCCAAAAAAATCCCAAATATCTCCCTACCAATCCTAACACAACTGTCATAACGGCAGCACAAGGTACTAGCGATGTTAATGCGACAGATATTTTTTTTTCTCGTTCTGTTTCCATTATTCTGCACCCAGCACATGCTGGAACATTACACCCAAATCCTAAAATCATTGGAATAATGGTTTTTCCATGGACTCCGAGTGAGTGCATTATCTTATCCATTAAAAACGCTGCTCTTGGTAAATAACCCGAGTCTTGTAGAATTTCAATTACAAAAAAGAAAGGTATGACATATACTAAAACGCCGCCTATACCGCCTAGAAATCCTCCCAACCCGCCATCCCAAAATATCTTAACTATTAAATTTTCTTCTCCAAAAGAATTGTAAATAAATTCACTCCATAGCGTATATAGCTCATCTATTAATCCACTAAAAAAATTTCCAAAAGAAAAAGTAAAGATATATATACCAAATAGTACAGCAACTAAAATAAAATAACCTAAGATTGAATGAGTAGTAAGATGATCGATTACATCAGCGAGACTGACTTTCTTTTTTCCTTTATGTGGTTTTATTATTAAAACTTTATCGCTTATGTCATGAATTTTATTGTAAATCTCTGACGACATTATTGTATGAACATCTTCTCCATGAATAACTTCTAATTGATTTCTAAACTCATCGGCAATTTTTATAATTTCTTTATTTGTAATACTACTTTTAATTTCTTCATCATTTTCCAATAACTTTATTGCTAAAAACCTTGGTGGGTATTTAATTAGAGCAGAAGATAGTTGATTATTATTAATCTCCATGATTAATTTGCCAATACACGACTCAACTTCTTTCCCAAAGGTGAGCACTTTAGATAAATCAGGAAATTTAAAGTTATTTTTCCCTTTACTATTTACTTTTACTTTGTCGTGAATATGTTCTGTTCGATAATAATTATGAGAATGATGGTCGTACTCATCTCGGGTTTTTTCGTTGAAATGAGTATGGGGATGCTGAAAAACGACCATTTCAATAGCTTCTTCTAACAGTTGATGGACACCTATACCATGTACAGCAACTACAGGGAGTACAGGCAATTTAAAAATATTCTCCAGAGCTTTAAAATCAATTTCTATATTCCTACTTCTTAAAATATCCATTTGGTTAATTGCAATAATTAATGGAACTTCTAATTCTAATAACTGAAACGTAAAAAATAAATTTCGTTCTAAATTTGTGGCATCAACTACATTTATAATAACATCAACCTCATCAGAAACAATATATTCTCTACTTACTATTTCCTCTAAGGAGTAGGTAGAAAGAGAATAAATACCCGGTAAATCAACGATATTAAAACGATATCCTAAAAAATTAAGATAGCCTTCCATTCTTTCAACTGTTTTACCGGGCCAGTTCCCTATGGTTTGGCTTAACCCAGTAAGTTGGTTAAAAATAACTGATTTTCCTACATTTGGATTTCCTGCTAAAGCGATATTAATTGTATCCTTATACATCCCTTTGTTCTTTAGTTTAATATCTGGCCTGTGATCACTCATTTATTAAAACAACCCATCTTTTTTTAATGAATTCCTCTTAGAAATTTTTATAAAATTAATCCAATTTAATCTTATAACGCGATTATTAAGTATAAGAATTGTTACAACTTACTAATATTTTAGATGCTAAACCTCTACCAAGGACTAAGGATGAGCCTTTAACTTTTATTTCTATTGGTCCTCGAAAAGGAGCATTTTTCGTTTTTTTAACTTTTACTCCAGGAACAATTCCTAAATTAGCAAGACGTGTCTTTGCCCCATATCCAGCATTTACCCTTAATACGATAACTTCCTCTCCGCTTTCGCACTCAGTTAGACATTTTGTGAGTCGAGTTCCTATTTTTTGACTTGCTATACGATGTATAGGAGGTCTATGGTGACGTGGTTGGAATGGCATTTTTTTTTTAATTTTAATTTTTGTTTCCCAATTGAAAATAAAGATTCTACTTATTTAAACCTTTTAGTTTTAGTTAATTAGTCAAAAAATTTCTCCCAAAACAACGATTATTGATTTTGATATAAAGAAATGTGAAACCAAAACTCTAAGTTTTAATAATTTAATTTATCATTAATTATATATTGTTATATTTTTAACTTAATTTCTTAAAAGGGAAAAAAAAAGAATCTAAATTTGTATTAATTTTACACACAAATAATTATGAAAAAAATTATCTTACATTGTTATTTGTAATTGTCTTTAGACGGCTTTAAGAGCAAAGACTTCTCTATATGAATAGATTTTGCTGAAAGTGGAGTTTTAGTCTTAGTACAAGATATTGAATTCTTAGTCTATAAAATATATATAGTAGAAAGATTTTTTTAGATTAATATTATTTTACAAGGTGATTAAAATAACAGTATTAGTTACGGGCGCAAATGGTTTTATGGGTTCAAATGTTGTAAGAGAGCTGATTAAAGACGGCACAGATGTAAGGGTTACTATTAGAAAGGATAGTGATACTCGAAATATTGATGATCTAGATGTGGAGAAGGTCTATTGTGATATTCGGGATAAGGAATCCGTAATAATAGCACTAAAGGGATGCGATACACTTTATCATGTTGCTGCTTTATTTGCCCATTGGGCACCTAATAAAAAATTATTTTATGATATAAATGTCGAGGGGACCAGAACTCTTCTTGAGGAAGCACTTTCTCAAGGATTAAAAAAAGTTGTTTATACTAGCACTTCTAATACGATAGGATCTCATGGAGCTGGAAACTTTGTGAAAGAGGATGCTGAATTCAATGGATGGGAGGCAGGGGACCATTATGCAATCTCAAAGTACCTTGCTGAGATTGAAGCAAAAAAAATTTGCGAAAAAGGACTTCCTTTAGTAATAGTAAATCCAACTTTAGTCATTGGGGTGAGAGATTGTAAACCCACACCTTCTGGGGCACTACTTGTCGATATTGCTAATGGAGCCATGCCAGGGTATATTGAAGGAGCTATTAATGTTATTGATGTTGAAGATGTGGCACGCGGACAAATTCTGGCAGCTCAGAAAGGAAGAATTGGTGAGAGGTATCTCTTCGGCAATGAAAATTTGTTTGTTGGAGATTTTTTTAATTTAATTGCTGAAATAGCAGGAGTCAAACCACCAAAGCGGAAGATTCCCTATAAAGTAGCACTATTTTTAGGATACTTATTTCAGGTAGGAGCCCGTATTACGAAAAATCCCCCTATAGTTTCGGTGTCTCAGGTACGCTTAGGAAAGATGGGGGAACATTTTGATTGTTCTAAGGCTGTAAATGAATTGGGGTTAAAACAGACACCCATCAAAAAAACTATTGAGAAGGCAATTAACTGGTTCAGAGAAAATGGTTATATTAAATAATGTTTTTTTATTTATATTAAATTCTAAGATCATATCCCTATCACTCAGAGAGTCTAGATACTCTTGGTAGGAATTTTCTGTTTTGTTCCTAAATTTATAAATTCCTCAATTTTGATTCTATTTTGAATAAATTTTTCGAGATCCAATCCTTTTAAGGTTCTTCCTTCACTTCTAAAATCTATTCCACATAATATTGAAGAAAGATTAATCACAGAATCAATTATGGGTGTTTCAATGCCCAAGAACTTAGCTATAGACGAAATTGGTACTAAACCTGTAGGTACATCTTCAGTGAAATATCTTGTAATTAAGTTCTTTGGTGCTACTATATTTTCATATGCTCCTATATTATGAATTGCATCATGGATGCATTTCTTTCGAACCCCATATGATTTATTTGCCCAATTACAAAATCTAAATTCTTTTAACCCTAAAACATTAAAGATTTTATTAATTTCATTCTGAATAAATTCAAGAATCTTACAAGTGCGAGGAGTTGCACCCTCTGCATAAAATTTAAAAGCTTTTCCATATTCCATTGCACCAGCATTTAGTAGTGAAATGATTGGATGCATTAACATTCCAATATTATTCAATGTCATTTCAAGATAATCATCTACAGGATTTAATTGAGGAAATACTCCTTTTAATGTATCATACACAAAAGAAGTATCTTTTTCAGGAAAAGCAGAAAAATCGACAAGATTTTTAATTTTAAGGACTTCTACTCTATTTTTTTTTAGTTGTCTTGAAGTAAAAAGTAGCGTTTGAATTTCAGCAATAAAAATGGGAAAGGGTCTACCTTTCTTATCAATAATTTTTCGAAATTCAACAGCACCAAAAGTTCTTCCAGGATTTAATAATATTATTTGATCATGAGAGAGATACCGTATAATTTTTTCAGCAATGCCTTTATGTGCTGAAGCGGGGACAACTATTAATATAACATCAACATTTTTTACTGCTTTTTCTAAATCCTGTGTAACTAAATTACATGGGAATTTACCTTTTATTTCTCCAGATGCCTTAACTCCCCCTTTCTTCTTTATATCAATAATTCTTGAAAAAGAACGATTATAAAGATTCACTTGATATCCTTTGGAAGATAGGTATGCCGCGAATGCACGACCACCATTTCCTGCTCCTATTACACAAAAATTCATTTATATATCACCTAAAAGAGAGATTTTTTGTTTTAACATATTAGGTAATATAATATCAGGCAGATCAGAGACACCATCTGTAATTCTTTGTATTTCATTATATCTTTTTTGCCTTAAATCATCCCAAGAGTAGCATGCGCCATCAATTATTTTAGTTTTAATTTTACCTAAAGCATAATCGTTATTTTTTAAATGTGGCGCATCAAATATCCCATATTTCACAAGACGATTTAAAACATTAGAATTAATATATGGATTTTTAACCTCTTTTTTGTTTTTAGCTAGAGAAGGTATTAAATTAATTATCCATTTTGCTTGTTTAATTAATTCTTCTTTTCTTTTTAGTATTTGACTATCAATCATGTCAATTTCGCTTGAATACATTCTATTTATGACTTGATCCACTATTTTACAACTCTCAATTACATCTTCTGGAAGAGCAGCATTATTAGCTTCCGAGTAACTTACGACATGAACGATATCTGGTTTTAATGTTAATTGAACCATTGTTGCTAATGCCAATTGACCCTTAGCTTTGTCTGAATCTATTGGAAAACTAGCTAATCCAGCCCTTACTTGTTTTATCACCGAAAAGTTTTTGTCTGTTAAAGAATGAAGTAGTTCATTTTTTGCGAGTATCTTAGCTAAATCCATATTTAGTGAGCTTGAAGGTGGCGTGTTGAACATAAATTGTGCTATAAAGTGTTTTACCCCTAACTTTTTAGCGATCATCCCGCAAAGATACATGTCTGCTACTGCAATGGAATCTGGGGCATCTCTTAAGCTCCAATGGTGAGAATCATTGATCTCAACGGGAATATTATTTTTAGCGTGCCATTTTATTGCTTCTAAATGTTGTTTAATTGATTCTTTTAAGGTCAAAGGTCCACGACCATCCATCTGGTTAAACCAAAAAATTGGAATAGCGGCCCAAGCATTTTGAATTGTTTCCCTGAATAATTCGGCTAATTCTATAATATCACGAGTGCCTGCATATATTCGTAATAATGGTTGGTTTCCCGTTAATCTTGCGTTATGTAACTTGAAAAGATCATCTTTAGCTCTGATAGGAACCCCTCCTGCTCCAGATAATTCTTTAACTTGATCCTTAGGATGGAAAAAATTAGCTTGAGTATTTTGATCAGGAGCAATTGAGATGATATCTAAAACCTCTGAGTCCGCTATTTTCTTTATTCCCTTTAAAGTATCCTTTAAAGTAGGTAATCCAAAATGTGCTCTTAATACGGGGAATGGACTTTTCCATTTTATTCGTGAAATTAAATCTTCAGGAATTATATAATCTTCCTTATAAGCAGATAAATCATTTCTTAAAATGGATATTATTTTATGTTTTGATTCTCCCCCAGTAAAAAATTCTTGAAAAAGATTACTCTCTTTAGCAACTTTAACTACTTCAGTAGTACCAGCAAACAAAAGTTTCTGAGGTTTTTCTTTCAGTTCTTTATAATTTTCTTTAAATTCTTGAAGTATTGGTCTAAGAGTAGAGGGCGTTAACCGATAACTAAGTCCTAAAATGTTAGGTCCAAATGTTTTTAATTTATTAATAATCACAGAAACCGGTGTCGCAGGGCCTAAAAATAAACATTCAAACCCTAATTCGGTTGCTATCTTCATAAAATTATGGACTCCTGCTACATGGACACATTGACCAATACATGCTGTTAAAATTTTTCTTGCTTTTTGTTTTTTAAACCCAATATTATTAATTTTTACCATAAAAATACCTCCTTTTCGGAATTTTTAATTTATCATATCTCAATTATTCAAAAGAACGGCTTGAGGGACTTTCAAAAGCCGATCAATATGATATAAAAAGAGGAATATTCACCACTTTATGAGTGAATTTATAAATATACATAGTTGATACTATATTATTATAGCAATTTTAGTAATATAAATATAATGTTCATTTAAATAAGAGAGAATCTATTTATAAATTAAATAAACACCCTTATTAAAGAATTATATTTATATGCAAATTAAATAGACATATATACTTTTATATAGAATGAAAAATATTATTTGCATAATGAAAAACTGTTAATACAGATATAAAAATTAAATCAATTGGTGAAATGATATTTCCGTAAGCGTTTCACACAGGAAAACCAAATGGCAGATATTAGAAAATATTTTTAGAGTTTTAGATGATGGTAAATTTCATACAATAAGTGAAATTTCTGAATTGAGCAACTCGAACTGGAATACTATCAAAAATCAAGTTGAATTCATTAAGAAGATACAAGAATTACCTAAACTTGATATCATTCACGCTTCGAAACAAATATTAGTGAGAAAATTTTGATTTGAAAAGATGCAATCCAACAATTTAATAAGGAGCTATCCCCCAAATCAGCTGATCCCATTATTTTTTTAGAGTTATAATTGAAGTTTGATTGTAATTTTTTTCATTCTTATAATCAAACTCGTTTTATCGGGGCAGATTTTCAAATTAAAATTTTAAAATCAAATGAGTTAAAAATGGCAGGGATATTCGCAATTTATAAGAAGAATAAATTGAATAAAGATTTATTAGACAAAATCAGAAAAGGCTCCTCTACTTTGAAACATCGGGGTGCAAATCATAGATTTAAGCATGAAAACTTTCCTATTGAAATCATTTTTTATCAAAGAAAGGAAATTGAAACAAATAAACCTTTAAATTTCAGTTTTGATGGAAATAAGAATGATTTAATTATTATTGATGGTCAAATCTATAATTTAATGGAAATTAATGCTAAGTATTTAAATGTTTATGAAGATATAGATAAAGATAAAAGTAATAACTTAGAAGGGGTAATTGCGGGATATCATAAATGTGGGATTGAAATTCTTAATCAATTAGTGGGTTCTTTTAGTGGAGTTATTTTTAATGGAGATGAATTAATTGGTTTTAAGGATCCAATAGGCGGAAAACCCTTATATTATTGTGAGAATAGTGATTACTTTATCTGTTCTTCTGAACTTAAAGCTCTTACTTCTTTAGGCAATAAAATTAGCCCTATTAAACCTGGAAGAGCAAGATATTCTTCGGGAAAAACTGCGAAATTTTATCACTATCCAGAGTTTATCAAGAAATACAAACTAACAAGTCAGATCATATTTAATTATACGGTCGAATTAAATAGATTAGTGAAATTAATTGTAGCAGATAACATTCAGGAGGGGGAGAAAATATGTACTTTGTTAAGCGGAGGATTAGATTCTTCAATAGTTACTTACATTGCCAAGGATTTAACCGAAGATTTAAATGTTTACACCGTTGGAGTTGAAGGGTCAAAAGACATATTTATGTCTAAAAAATTTGCTAAATTGTATAATTTAAATCATACTGTTGTTGAAGTAAATCTAAAGGATATGATTGAATGTTTACCGGATGTAATATTTGCACTTGAAACATTTGATGCAGCTTTGATAAGAAGTTCTGTCCCTATGTTTTTAATTTCAAAAAAAATTAAAGAAGACCAAGGAGAATGCGTTCTTCTTACAGGAGAAGGGGGAGATGAACTTTTTGGGGGCTATTCCTATTTAGTCAATTTAGAGTCCAAAGAGTCAATGAATCAAGAACTTTTAAACTTGTTAGAAGTAGAGCATAAGACAGGATTACAACGGGTTGATCGTATTCCTTACTTCTTTTCCATCGAAGCTAGAGCCCCTTTATTCGACCATAGATTAGCCGAATTTTCATTTAAGATACCCTCCGAATTAAAAATTTTTAGGAAAAATAATGTTGGGATAGCAAAAAAATGGATCCTAAGGAAAGCCTTTGAAAGCGAGATGCCTGAAAAATTTATTTGGAGGAAAAAGCAAAAATTTTCGGATGGTGCAGGGTCTCAATTCATTTTAAGAGATCAGTTAAATAAAATTATATCTGATACCGAGTTCAATGATGAGAAACAAATCACACCAGATTTTTCAGTGAGATCTAAGGAAGAATTG
>Ga0315534_1000628_pt1 | contig 24763 bp, 20 predicted proteins | sample SalMarSW160240MG_FD_203094 | JGI IMG/M metagenome (GOLD analysis project Ga0315534, IMG submission 203094) | Salt marsh sediment microbial communities from the Plum Island Ecosystem LTER, Massachusetts, United States - Salt Marsh Sediment SW1602-40 ...
ATTGTGCAAGCTCTGTAAATTCTTTTGCATCTTTTGGTTCTCCGAAACCTTTTTCGATCATCGCATTAAATGAGGCGGCACCCTGCGCACCTTCAAGACAATAATCATGTAATCCGTACAAGCTATTCTGAGGCCACAGAAGCGACTCAGGTATAGTCTGCTTAAGGCTTTCGTAGGTCATTACATTCGGCATTCCTCTTTCACTGTGGAATTTATTATTGCCGTACAATAGGAAATAGTCTCTTGGCGGTAGTGCTCTGTAAGGTCCTCCCCCGCTTACAACACCCATCGATGAGTGTGAAATATAATGGATACCGGGATGTACCTCAGGAAGCATGGCGCGCAAAGCTGTGTCAATAACCTCAGGCGGATTTCCTTCATTACGTCCGCAATAAAGTCCGATAGAGGGATGATTCCTGATGCGTTTGACAAAGTCTTCAGCATTTTCCATGAACATGTCCGGATCGTATGGATTGGGACCATCAACAGGATTGGCCAGCCAGAAATCCTGCCATACCATTACCCCATGCCTATCACAAGCCTCATAAAACTCATCATCACCGGTCTGCCCAACCCAGTTCCTGATCATTGTGAAGTTCATATCGGCATGATATGCTACAGCTATATCATATTCGCGTCCGCGATATTCCAGGTTGGATTCGGGGAAACCCCAGTTTCCTCCCCGTCCTATAAAACGCCTGCCGTTGATATAAATGTTCAGTATGTCGTTGCTCTCATCAAATGTCATTTCCCGAATGCCTGACTTAAAGGTAGTTTTATCAGAAACTTCACCTAAACCTGTCTCAAAGACCAGTTCAACATCATAAAGATATTGTTCACCATAACCTTTTGGCCACCAGAGCTTTGGGTTGTCAACCTTCAATACCGGATGTGTTTCTGGGCTCAATTTCACCACGCTGGAGGCAAGAGGTCCGAGAGTTATTTCTTCGTCAAACTCAATATTACCGTACTTACCTGTCAGAGTACCAGAAACCTCCTCATCCTTGTGATTATTAAGTGTAACCTCAATATTTATATCTGCAGAAGTTATATAAGGCAGATCAAGGTCTGTTACTATGAACGGATCTTCGATGGTAACCGGACCTGATACGCTGAGGAAAACATCATTCCAGATTCCTATATTTCTTCCGCGTATGGTAGGTATCCAGTCCCAGCCGACCGAAGCATGATAAGTCGGATTATCAGCGCCCAGCACACCTCCGTTTTTATCGGGACTCAATGCCGTCTGTTCCTTGATAACACCTATGTTGTCATTTTTTATTATCAGTACTGCAATAGTATTCTTCTGTCCTGGTTTCACAAGATCGGTAACATCATACTTGCCTCGGATAAACCCTCCTTCAATTCTTCCCGTCTTTTTACCATTCACATATATATCCGCTTTCCAGTTTATACCGTCGAAGTTGAGGGACATACGTTCACCGGCAAAATCATCAGGAACATCAAATTCATTACGGTACCAGAAATCCGAATTAAAAAATGATTCGGATATCATCAGCTGGTTATCGCTGTAGTTGGGGTCTGGCAAAGCTCCTGCATTCCAGTAACTTACAAGTGCCGTGGCCGGTACCGTGGCAGTTAACCAGTCATCGCCTGCAAATCCGTTCTGTGATATCTCCTCACCTGTTGAAGTCACCTCAGAGGCTCTTTGTATCTTCCAGGCTCCTCCGCTGAGGTACATCTTGTTGTCTGTAACGGGGGGAGCTTTTTCCGGTTTCGGAACCATACCGCCCGTTCCAAATACTTCAAGCTCGCTCAGTATATATTTTCCTTCTGTGGCAGGTTCGGTCATCAGAACACGTACATAACGACCGGTGGCCTGTTCATTAAGTGAGATATCATCTGTCATTTCATCGTTACCGGGAAGCTCTGCAATATCCTTCCAGCTTTGAGCATCCTCTGATACTTGTATTGCACCTTTTATCGCCTTGTTTATCCAATGCAGTTTTATGTTGTCGAATGAAGAGGAGCTGCCCATGTCAACATAAACCCATTCCTCTCCTGTTCCGGCGCTCATCCAGGCACTTGTAAAGCTGTGTGAAGGTGCAACCTTATACTTTACTTCATCTTTAAAAAGATCAAAGTCACCGAAAGTCCAGCTCTTGGCGCATGGAGCTGACAGACTTACTTTGTAGAAATTATAGGCAACAGGTTTGTCGAATTCAAATGACAGGTTTGCAACTCTTGTCAGTTCGGGCATTCTGAAATTGAAGCTGAAGGATGGCCGTGGAGCTGTTGAATCCTGAGGACCAAATAATCCTGCAAAAGGATTGGCAGGACGGCGTCTCCTCTGCCCTCGGCGTGTTGTATCTGAACCTCCCCCGAACATTGCAGCAAAAGGATTGGGTCTCTCCTGCCCCGGCAATCCGTATCCTTTCAATTTTTCAAGCTCGTCCCATGTCATGCCGTTATTGGACCCATAGCAGGTAAACTGCCATCCCCGGGATTTCTTTTCATCATAAGTAAGGGAACCATTAAGCTTAATTCCTGTTACAGTGGTATTTTCCGAGCCATGGTTCATCTCTAGCTGGATCCATATATCCGATCCTTCGATGCTCATTTGTGTTACGCTGTTATGATCTAAAAGCCATTCCCGTTCATTCTTCGGGACTTCACCCTGGTTTGTGGTAAGAGAGATATAATCAGGCATCTTGTCTGTGACAATGCCGTCAGTAACAAGCTGTGCAGTAAGGTTATAATCCCAGCTTGATGAATGATAAGCCGCCCTTTGTTTCGCCAGGTTACGGTAATTATCATTATCAGTTACCAGAATCGGAGAAAAATCTTCTTTCGAATCACCCGGGTAAATACCTGCACCACGGGTATATTTATCAGTTTTCTGGCTGCAACCGGAAATCATTATAAGCAAACATAATATTCCGGGTAAAGCGATCAAAAATAGTTTATTTTTCATATCGTTAATAATTAATTTTATTCTTACAGTATAATTACCGGGAGTTGAAATAAATGTTATATGTTATTTATAATTCGTAACAAATTATAAAATAGGGGGATCTTCAGTATGTTTCAGAGTAACTGAAGATCACCGGATACTTATTTTGACAGCACAGGTATCTGCCTGTTTATTGATTCTTCAAGAGAGATGAGTGTTTCAGTCCGTAGTATGCCCGGTATATTCTGGATCTTATCGGAAAGGATTGTTTTCAGGTGTTCATTGTCTCTTGCATAGACTTTGATGAAGAGAGAATAGTTCCCCGTAGTATAGTGACATTCAATTATTTCCGGCACATCCTGGAATTTTTTCACCACATCGTGGAAGTGTCCCGGACGTTCAAGAAAGATGCCTATATATGCGCATGTTTTGAATCCAACAAGTACCGGGTCTACTTTGAATTCTGATCCCCGAATAACTCCAATACGTATTAACCGCTGTACTCTTTGATGTATTGCTGCACCTGAAACACCGCATTCCCTGGCCACCTCCAGGTATGGTATCCTGGCATTTTTTGTTATAATATCCAGGATCTTCCTGTCGAGATCATCGATCTGTAAATTATCTGTCATTATAAAATTGATTGATTAATAGAATGATACATTTTGCTTTTCGGGCTGAAAAAAATCAAGCAAAAGATAGTTATAATTATCCGTAATTACAAAATAATGCGGGATGAGTAAAAGAATAATATTACAGAACAATGTGAAGAAGTTGAAGAAGTTGAAAGGTTGAAAGGGGTTGAATTCAAAAAATCCCCTCCTCGGGAGAAGTAATCCTCCTCCACAAAAACCTAAGATTATTTATTTATGTATCCTACAATTTCACTGATATCGCTTAAACCCTTGCGTTCAAGATACTGTTCAATACCTTCAATGATATTCACTGAGGCACGGGGATCAATAAAAGAGGCTGTGCCAACCTGTATGGCTGAGGCTCCGGCAAGGAAGAACTCAATGGCATCATCAGCATTCATGATCCCTCCAACACCTATTACAGGTATTTTAACTGCCTTTGCTACCTGCCATACCATCCTGAGGGCAACAGGCTTAACAGCCGGACCTGAGAGTCCGCCGGTAACTGTTGCAATCGAAGGTTTCATTTCATTGATATCGACTGCCATTCCCAGCAGTGTGTTAATAAGGGAAATAGAGTCGGCTCCCTCCTCTTCCGCTATACGGGCAAATTCGACAATATCTGTGACATTCGGAGAGAGCTTAACGATAAGCTTCTTTGAATAAATAGCTCTGACAGCCTTTGTTACCCTGCGTGTTGACGCCGGGTCTATCCCAAATACCATGCCGCCCTTTTTCACATTGGGACATGATATATTGAGCTCAATGGCAGGTATTTTGCTCAGCGAATTAATCCTTTCAGCAAGAGCAACATACTCTTTAATATAGCTGCCGTTGATATTTACAATTACATTCGTCTTATATTTCGAAATACGCGGATAAATATGTTTTTCGAAATAATCAATACCCTTGTTCTGCAGGCCTACGGAATTCAGCATTCCGGAAGGGGTCTCTGCCATTCTTGGAGCATCATTCCCTTCTCTTGGTTCAAGGGTAGTGCCCTTCACAATTATACCTCCCAAATTTGAAACATCCAGAAAATCATCAAATTCCGAGCCATAGCCAAAGGTACCCGAGGCTGTAAGAACCGGGTTCTTAAAGTGAAGATCTCCTATATTGAAGCCAAGTTTTACCATATCAGATCTTTAATATTGAAAACCGGTCCATCATTACAGGTACAGAGGTTGCCATTAACTGTAGAAACGATACAGCAGAGGCAGGCTCCAATGCCGCACCCCATAAGTGTTTCCAATGATACTTCGCAGTCAATGTCATTATTTTTGCAGTACTCCCCTACTGCCTTCATCATTGCCTCAGGACCGCAGCAATAGACCTTGTCATAACTCTGCTCCGACAGCACTGTATGCTCGCTGACAAAACCCTTTTCTCCTCGCGATCCATCCTCAGTGGACAGGAACACTCTTCCCACCTTCATATACTCATCATATTCAATAATACGTTCACTGTTCCGGAAACCCAGCAGTATGTCAGGATTGTGACCGTTTTCACAAAGGTATGTACCCATAAATAATAATGGCGCCACCCCGCAGCCACCTCCAATCAGAAGTATCCTCTGGCTGCTTTCAGGCAGGCTGAATGAATTTCCCAGGGGGTAGATAATATTAAGCATATCACCTGGCTCAAGCTTCGAAAGAGCTTCAGTCCCTTTTCCGGCTATCTGAATAAGGAATTTCAGCGTATTCTCTCCGTAATTTACATCATGTATCGAGAAGGGTCTGCGTAAAAAGGTCTCCGGACTCCCCTCCACTTTTATCTCGGCAAACTGACCGGGTCTCATCTCAGGCAGTTTTTCCTTCCCCCACAGTTCAAGAATAAAGGAGTCCTTGTTAAGCTTTTGATTATTAATTATTTTGAGAGATTCGATGCGTTTACCCATCTACTGATGTTTACCGTAAAGATAATTTTATTAGCTAATATCATAAAATTATATTGCTATAATTCATTTAAAGAATGAGATGATATAGATTTGAGAAACCACCATATTCCATTATTTAATAACTTTAGCCTGAAAATTACACACTAAACAGCTCAGTTAAAACAGGTAGGCATACAGGAATTCCAATTTTAACATCCTGGGATATATAATAGAAAATGTAACCGGCAAAACCTATCGGGAAGTCCTTGAAGATGAAATATGTACACCATTGAACCTGTCGAATACCCATCTACTCGATTTTGGCATAACCGGAGATGATGAGAATGTTGTACATGGCTACACAATGGGTTTCGATGGTACCGATTATCATGGCAGCCAGGCATGGGCAGCTGGCGGGATAGTAAGCACAGTACATGATCTTTCTGTTTTTATGCATGCTCTTGTAAACGGAGAACTGTTTCAGGATTACTCAACTTTTGAACTGATGTCAAATCCTGTTTCCGGAGGTCATTATGGTCTGGGTTTGTTTATAACACAAACTCCCAGGGGAATAGCCTATGGTCACAGCGGAGCAATCTTCGGTTACAATACACGCCTTGAATATTTCTCTTACTATCAGGCTATTATTGTGTCTTTAATGAATTTCAACGGGTACGACTTCATGGTAACAAACTGGTACGATGATTACTGCTACTCTGTGATTGACGAGATAAAAAGAGCAAGGGGAAAATGACAGATCACTCTTTTCCCGGCAGGTATTCCCGGAAACTGCTATCCGCATAGAACCACACTATTTTCTCAACCGTTTGTTTACCATTTCTGTACGCAGGTTCTGTACCTTTTATATTCACATTACTAATTTCCTTTTCAGATTCCTTAACAGGCTGATTTATAACTTCATCTGTATTTTCTTCGTTATCTTTTGAATCTTCAAAAAGTTTCTGCATTGGTTCATCTTTATACATGTCGCCCTTGCCGAACAGTAGCCATTCAGTTGACAGAAAAGGGTATTCTTTAAGCATTTTCACTACAAAATCAAGACTTGGCTTGTTTCTACCTGATAATATATGTGATATACCTGATGGCTGAACACCTATTTCTTCTGCTAATTGTGCAGAAGTCTTATTTTCTGCTTTTAAAAACTCTATTAACCGCTCTTTCATAGAAATAATATGTTTTCACAAATGTAAACTTTTAATTCTTTACATGTGTAATGCTTGAACGTTACATATGTAATTAATAGTATTTTCACTCTGGTTGTCAATTTAATATTAAGTTCTAATAGTCTATTATTCAGTAGTTTATGAGTATAAATATTTAATGTTTTACTGAAGTTTAGTTTTGTTATGTCCTGGTATACAATTTATTATGTTCTGTTTCTAAAGAATTTACAGCAATAACTTCGTTTTGATCGCTTTTATCTTATACTTTGATGCAAAATAATATAGATTATCATACTTATTTATAACTAATTATGAAATTATAACTTATTAAAAAATATAATTTACATCTGTAACATAAATATCTTTAATTTATTGATTACATCTGTAATTAATGCTCTATATAAGGTTGTTTACAAATGTAAATCCTATCAATTATTGTCATTTTTGCCAGGTGTAACTTGTTTTTATGCATTAACTCTGTCAGAATTAATTTTTCGAACCGTCCCCCACTCTTCATCAAAATATTCAATTCTCACAAAATATATGAAACAGAAAAAAATCTCTGGTTTGAGAGGAATTATCATATAGTTTATTTTTCTTTAGATAATAATTGAATTTGCAATGGTGAAGAAAAAATTTTCTATTGCTCTGCATTACCAGATTCTTATAATGCTTGTTGCCGGAGGTCTTTTTGGTTTTTATTTTTCCTCGGCCACATCCTATACGAACTGGATGGGAGAAGTATTTCTCAGGGGCCTTAACATGATAATAATCCCGTTGATCCTTTGCTCAATAACCACAGGTGTTGCAAGTGTCGGCAGCAGCGGCAACCTGGGCAGACTCGGCTTTAAAACGCTGGGTTTTTATGTTTTTTCAACATTTGCAGCCATTGTAACCGGATTTATTTTTGTCTCGATACTGAAGCCGGGAGTAGGTGCAGAACTCGGATTTCAGGCGCCTGTGGAAGAAATTGCTGCTGCCACGGACAACTTCGGCAGGACACTAATAAAGATAGTCCCCACTAATATTTTCGAGGCAATGGTCCAGGGACAAATGCTTTCGATCATATTCTTTGCCATACTTTTCGGGTATTTTATAACCCGGGTCAGTGAGAAATCGAGTAAAATGCTTACTGACCTCATTAATTCTGCCCTTGAGGTCATAATGAAATTAACCCTGTTTGTGATAAAATTCACGCCAATAGGTATATTCAGCATCACTGCAAAGGTAATTGCGCAGCAGGTGGAAATGGGAAACAATATCAGCGAAGTTATAAGCCGCCTGGGAATCTATTTCATCGCTGTGATGCTTGGATTACTGGTTCATGCCTTTGTTACTCTTCCTTTATCGGTAAGAATCCTGGGAAAAGCCAATCCGCTGAAACACTTCAGAAATATGGCAACTCCGCTGCTCACTGCCTTTTCAACCTCATCATCGAACGCAACACTTCCTCTTACCATGGAAGCTGTGGAAGAAAAAGACGGTGTTTCCAACAAGATAGCAAGCTTTACCCTGCCGCTGGGCGCTACCATCAATATGAACGGAACGGCATTGTATGAGTGTGTGGCTGTGATGTTTATAGCCCAGGCATACGGAGTTGATCTCACTATCGGACAACAGTTGGTGATGATCTTCACTGCATTGCTTGCTGCAATTGGGGCTGCAGGCATTCCGATGGCCGGCCTGGTAATGATGGCTGTGGTTCTGAATGCTGTCGGCCTTCCTCTTGAGGGTATAGGCCTGGTCCTTGCCGTTGACCGTATTCTCGACATGTTCAGAACGGCAGTAAATGTATACGGAGACTCATGCTGTGCAGTTATTGTTGCAAAATCGGAAGGCGAAAAGTTAAGTATTTAGCAGTTTACTCAACCGGGCGATTAATTCCCACTGAGAATAACAAATACACTGTGATATAAAAGGGTAAAGGAATTTAATAAATGTAATCTTTTTAAAAGGTGAAGCTCACGCGTATCTCCGGATTGCCGTAAATATCATATCCTGAATCATTTAATGTCCACAACACCATCATATTAATAGCTCCTCTCCTGCCAAGCGGCTGGCTTATTCCTCCTCCAGCCAGAAGAGTATTGACAGAAAACCTGTCAGACGTATATGGCGGAATCTTCCAGAAGGCAGACTCAAGGCTCAGAAATTCATCTTCTGCATGCAGGAAGATACCCATATTGAGACCGATGGGTATTATTGAATTTATATCCCTGATAAGAACGATCTGGGTATATCCCCTGCCCCCGTAAATACTCGTTCGTCCTATAGGATCTTTATAGAACTTGTAATCAGGACCAGCAGCCACTGCGAGCCTGGGTAATACCCACAGACCCACAATCGGAGAGGCTTCTATATTCGTTATGGTCCCAAACTGTAATCCAAAACTGCCTCCAAAAAAGAGTCTCTCTTTCAGTGGCGGAACTTCATTGCTGCTCCTCTGGGCTGATGTCTCCGGGACTGCAATAAACACCAGGCCCAGAATTATCAATATCGCAAAATATATTCTCTTGAAATCCGTCCTGTAATGATTGAGGGTCATATCTACATTTTTGTAACTTTGAAGTAGCGATTACAAATAAACGAAAAAAACTAACCTTTTATATACCCGTACTGAAATGAACATCATTGTTAATGGAGGAACAAGAGGCATAGGAAAGGAAATAGTCCTTCTGCTGGCAAAAGAGAACAGCAACCAGGTTTTTGTGACAGGAAGAAACGGTGCTGCATTAACAGAGATAGCTGAAACAGCTATCAATAAAAATATTTTCACTTATACTCTTGATATAGCAGCCTTTGAAGATCATGAAAAATCGTTTATTGATGCTGTAACCGGTTGTTTTGAGGAGGTTGATATTTTGATAAACAATGCTGGCTACCTGGTTCACAGGGATTTCATGAATTTCGACAAAGAAGAGGCCAGGAAGCTTATGGATACCAATTTCTTTGGTCCCGCTTCAGTTATACGTCTCCTGCATCCAATGATGAAGAGAGGTTCTCATATAGTAAATATCTCGAGCATGGGGGGTTTCCAGGGGAGTACAAAATACAGGGGTATGTCATATTACAGTGCCTCAAAAGCGGCTCTGTCATGTCTGTCGGAGTGCCTTGCCGGGGAATTTCGTGAAGCAGGCATTGCTGTTAACTGCCTGGCGCTAGGATCAGTACAGACAGAGATGTTTGAAGAGGCCTTTCCTGGTCTCAAAGCTCCCGTAACCGCAAAGGAAATGGCAAAATTTATTGCTGACTTCGCGTTGAACGGTAATAAGTTCTTTAATGGAAAGGTTATCCCGGTAGCGTTTAGTGATCCTTAATAGACACATAAGTCTTTATAGATATTTCCCCATTCAGTGCCAGTAATCCATTAAAAGCCAGAGACCTGATCTCATCCTCACCGGGATATATCATTACTTTTGCTATGAAATGAACCATCGATTTAATACGGTTTACAAATGATTCGTTGTATGCCAGTCCGCCTGTAAGTATTACTGCATCAACTTTACCTTCAAGAACAGCAGCCATTGCCCCTATCTCCTTTGAGACCTGGTATGCTTCAGCATCCCTTATCAGGAGTGCTTTCTTGTCCCCCTCTTCTGCCATCTTACAAACATCTTTAAAGCTGTTCGTGCCCAGGTAGGCCACCATACCGCCTTTACCTGTTATCATGGATTTAATTTCCGGGTGCGTGTATTTTCCGCTGAAGCAGAGATCGGCAAGTTGTCCTGAAGGAAGGCCGCCTGACCGTTCAGGAGAAAAAGGTCCATCCCCATGAAGAGCATTATTAACATCTATCACCCTTCCCTTCCTGTGAGCTCCCACACTTATTCCTCCTCCCATATGGGCTATTATCAGGTTAAGATCTTCATACTTCTTCCCGACAGATGCTGCATACATTCGTGCAACGGCTTTCTGGTTAAGTGCATGAAATATTGATATCCTCTCAATCGCAGGATGGCCTGATAGTCTCGCCAGCGGCTGGAGTTCATCAACGACCACGGGATCGACAATATATGCCTTTGCATCCGGCAGGGTAACTGCAATATCATGTGCTATGATGCCTCCAAGATTACTCGCGTGCTGACCAAGAAGTCCGGTCTTAAGATCAGCTATCATCTTCTCATTAACCTCGTATATGCCTGATTCAATTGGTTTTACAAGTCCTCCCCTTCCAACAACGACAACTATTCGTCCAAGGTCGCAATTCCTGTTACTCAACTCCTGCATGATGAGGTTCTTACGGAATCCGAACTGGTCAGTTATATTCTTATAGTTTGCGATATCTGAATGGCGGTGAGCAAGGGTTTTCTCAAACAGTATTTTCTCCTCCTCGAACAGCGCAAATTTTGTTGAAGTTGATCCGGGATTTATTACAAGTATCAGTTTTTTTTTCATATACCAGCAAGAATTTAACTTATTTCTGATCTAATTTATGTCATCAGGCAGGCCAGGGCGATGCAATAATACTTCGATCTTTCTCTTTCGCTGCGTGACATTACTATAACAGGCTTTTCCGTACCTCTTATGAGGCCTGCCAGTTCACCCTGCGCAAAAAGCATAAGGCTCTTATAGAAGGGATTGCATGATTCGAGTGAAGGGAACAGGAGAATATCGGCATCACCTCCCACCGGAGTGTTAACTCCTTTAATTTCAACACTATCTTTGTCGCATGCAAGAAAGAGATCGAGAGGGCCGTCCATGATACAGTTTTTAATAAGTCCCTTTTTAGCCATTCTGCACATCTCAGGGTAATCGATGGAGTACTGGAAATGGCGGCTTGGTTTTTCAGAAGCTCCAATAAGGGCTACCGCTGGTTTTTCAATACCAAACCTTGAGGCCATTTCAACAGCATAATTTGCCATTGCCACCTTCTGATCAAGATCAGGAAAAGGTATCACTGCAGGGTCGGTAATGAACAGTAGCTTATAGTATGAAGGGACCTCAACTGCGCAAACATAGCTCAGAACGGCTCCCGGGGTCATGAGTCCCGATTCCTTTTCCATTACCGCTTTCAAAAATATGTCGGTTCCAACCAGTCCCTTCATCACAATATCTGCCTCGTCACTCTTTGCAAGTCTTACAGCTTCGGTTGCTGCTTCTGCTTCATCGTCAATATCGATGATCCTGAATTTTGTATGGTCAATACCCTTTTTACTACAGATATTTTTTACCTCCCCGCTCTTCCCTATCATTATTGCACTGACAAAACCATCATTTACTGCCTTGCCTATAGCACCAACAGTATTAATATCCTGTGCCCAGGCAACGGCTATAGTATGCTTCTTTTTTAACGCAAGCACCTTATCCACCATCTGGTCGAGGGAGCTGATCATAGGATCTTTTATTTGCTGGCTGCTGCTGCGAGAAGTATACTGTCGTATTTTGCCTGTTCTGAATCTGATCTGGAGGTCAGAACGATCGGTACCCTGGCACCAAGGATCACTGATGCAACTTTTGCTTTGGCGAAGAAAACGAGTGATTTATACAGAACATTTCCTACTTCAATATCGGGCATCAGAAGCAGGTCGGTGTCACCCGCAATCTCACTTCTTATCCCCTTATGCCTGGCGCTTTCGAGGCTCACCGCATTATCGAATGCCAGGGGGCCGTCAATAATGCAATTCTTTATCTGGTCACGCTGATTCATCTTTGAGAGAAGTGCTGCGTCAAGAGTGGCTTCCATATTTTCGTTCACCATCTCCACAGCACCGAGTATTGCCACTTTAGGCATAGAATAGCCAAGTTTGATAAGACAGTTTACTGAATTGTTAATTATGGCGATCTTGTCTCTCAGATTAGGTGCGATATTCATTGCCACATCGGTTACTGCAATAACCTTATGATATGTTTCAACTTCAAAAAGTGCAAAATGAGAAAGAAGATTTCCGGTACGCAGTCCCCATTCTTTATTCAGAATACATTTGAGTAAAGTAGAGGATCCAACCTTTCCTTTCATCAGTATATCTCCCTCATTATTGTTCACCATTTTTACTGCCATTTCGACAGCCATTTCAATGCCAGACTCATGAATGATCCTGAGTCCTGAAATGTCATAATTATTGGCTGCGCATATATTCTGGATACTCTCTTTATCACCAATAAGGATGGGTTCTATAATGTTATCTTTCCATGCTCTTACTACAGCGCTGAGAGATTGCTGGTCCTGAGCTGTTGCAAGAACAAGCTTCTTCCTTGGTCCGCCAGCCACTATGTTTTTAAGGTCTGCAAGGGTCTTTAATACCATATATTATTCGTTTTATTTTAAAGATGTAATTTGTTCAACAATTGATCGGGTATCAGAAGCTATAACAAATTCCTCATCTGTTGTTACAGACATTACCGTGACTCTTGATTCAGGTTTTGAAATGATAAGATCATCACCTCTCGATTCGTTATTTGCTTCATCGTCGAAAATGATCCCAAGGCTTTCCATTTCAGAACAGATCATTCTTCGCATATTGAAATCATTCTCTCCTATCCCGCCGGTAAAGACCAGAAGATCCGCCCCGTTCATGGCTGCACAATATGAACCAATGAATTTCTTTGCCTTGTATGCATACATTTTCAGGGCAAGTATTGCCTTTTTATTGCCGGCATCAGCGGCGGTTTCAAGATCACGCATATCTGAAGATATCTGGGAAATACCGAAAACACCGCTCTTTTTATTAATCATATCATTTACACCCGCAACATTAAGATGCTCTTTGTCAGCAATATAGACAAGCACTCCGGGATCTATCTCTCCGGTACGTGTTCCCATTATCAGTCCGTCAACGGGGGTGAAACCCATTGATGTATCGACTGAAATGCCATTCTGCACGGCAGTTATTGATGCACCATTACCAAGGTGGCATGTAATGATCTTAAGCTCTTTTATGTCTTTGCCGAGGATCTTTGCAGCTTTATATGCAACAAATTTATGACTCGTCCCATGGTAGCCATACTTACGTATCCTGTATTTCTCATAATACTCATATGGTATAGCGTACATATAAGCATAATCGGGCATTGTCTGGTGAAATGACGTATCGAAAACGGCAACCTGCGGAATGCCCGGGATAAGCTTCTCCACTGATAATATCCCTTTAAGGTTTGCCGGATTATGAAGTGGTGCCAGCTCGATACATGCCTCAATATTCTTCTTGACATCGTTATCAATAAGGACACTCTCCTTATAGCTCTCTCCGCCATTAACAACCCTGTGACCCACGGCTTTTATTTCATTGACATCCCTGATAACTCCATATTTTGGATCGCACAGGACATCCATTACCATGTTGATGCCTGTGGTGTGATCGGGAATATCGGTGATCACCTTATATTGTTCCCCTTCTGTCGGAGTGTGAGTCAAAATACTCTCATTCAACCCTATACGTTCCAGAAGTCCTTTTGCTTTCATTTCGCAGCCGTCCGACATATTAAACAGCTGGTATTTGATTGATGAACTTCCGCAGTTTAAAACCAGAATAATCATTTTTGTATAATATATTTCGTAAGTGAATCTATCTATTTTACTCCCGCTGCCTGGTTTGCAGTTATTGCGATCATGCTCACAATATCGTTTACGGAGCAGCCTCTTGAAAGGTCATTTATAGGTGCTGCCATCCCCTGCAGTATGGGTCCTATGGCTTCAGCATGAGCCAGGCGCTGGACCAGTTTATAGGCTATATTGCCGCTGTTCAGGTCGGGGAAGATAAGCACATTTGCTTTTCCGGCAATCTTACTTCCCGGAGCTTTTTTCTGTCCTATTGCTTCAACAAGCGCTGCATCGCCCTGCAGCTCACCGTCAATCATGAATTCCGGAGCCATCTGCTGGGCAATCTGTGTTGCATTTATCACCTTGTCGACCATCTCATGTTTAGCACTCCCTTTTGTGGAGAAGCTGAGGATCGCCACCTTTGGTTCAATTCCGGCAAGAACCTTTGCAGTATGGGCTGATGCCACAGCGATCTCAGCCAGTTCCTTATCAGTTGGATCCGGATGAACGGCGCCGTCGGCAAAAATTATAACTCCATTCTCTCCGAAGCTCTTATCGGGCAGAATCATGATAAATGCCCCTGATACAACTGAAATACCGGGAGCTGTCTTAACATATTGGAATGCAGGACGGAGAACATCTCCTGTTGCATGGTCAGCACCTGATACCTCGCCATCAGCATCACCGCTTTTTATCATCAGAACACCAAGATAAAGCGGATCTTCTATGAGTACTGATGCCTCTTCTCTTGTCAGTCCTTTGCTTCTCCTCAGTTCAACCATAAGGTCGATGTACTGTTCTTTTTTCTCGTGCGATACAGGATCAACAATCGTCGTTTTTTCAATATTTTTCAGACCCAGTTTTGATGCGTGAGACTCTATTTGTGCAGGATCACCCAACAGAATAATCTGAGCAAGTCCCTCATCAACAGCAATATCTGCAGCTTTTATTGTTCGCTCCTCGTATCCTTCAGGCAGTACGATCCTTTTATTGTATTTCTTTGCATTTTGCTTGATACTATCTAACAATTCCATTGTATATCAAGATTTTAAATTGTCTGAATATTTTGTTTTAAATGTACGAAAAAAAAGTGCGAATATGCAATTCCGGGAAACATGATTATTCTCAGTGTATTGTTTTTTTTTAAATTAGCGGCGCGAAACTGAAATATGGATACTGAAGCAATATACTCATGTCTGGATTCTCTCACAGACGACCTTGAAGGTGATCTTAAATATGACATGATCACAAGGATAATTTATTCAACCGATGCATCTGTTTATAAAGAGATGCCCCTGGCTGTAATATGGCCAAAGTGTGTGTCTGATCTCAAAAAGATCATTGCATTCGCCTCAAAGGAAAGAATTGGTATCACTATGAGAGCAGCAGGAACCTCACTTGCAGGCCAGGTGGTTAGCTCAGGTATTATTGTTGATATCTCGAAATACATGAAAAGGATCATAGAGATAAATGAAGAGGAGATGTGGGCAAGGGTGGAACCCGGTGTAGTGCTCGATGAGCTGAACATGGAACTTAGAGAGAGGGGCCTCTTCTTCGGTCCCGAGACATCAACCTCGAGCAGGTGCAACCTGGCAGGGATGGTAGGGAATAATGCATGTGGTTCTCATTCTGTTATTTACGGATCAACCAGGGATCATACTCTTGAACTGAAAACCATCCTGGGTGACGGAACCGAGGCATCATTCGGGCCTGTTGACAGAGAGACCTTTAATACCATATCACGATTACAGAATCTTGAGGGTGAGATTTACCGTAAGACAAGGGAAATGCTTGATGATCCGGTAAACAGGAAGAATATACTTGAGGAATATCCCGATCCGGGTATACCACGCAGAAATACAGGCTATGCTCTTGATCTTTTATTTTCCAATTGTGTATTTGATGAGAAATCCAAAACGCCTTTCAATTTCTGCAAGATCCTGGCTGGTTCTGAAGGAACCCTTGCTGTCATCACTGAAATAAAGTTGAATCTTGTTAAGCTGCCTTCATCAAATAAAGCCCTTGTATGTGTTCACCTGGAAAAAAGAAATGATGCATTTTCAGCTAATCTGATAGCATTAAAGCACAAGCCGTCTGCTGTTGAAATGATGGATGATAAGATACTGGAGCTTACGGAAAATCATACCGGTCAGAAAAAAAACAGGTTTTTTCTTGAAGGAAAACCAGCTGCCATTGTGATTGTGGAATTTGTCAGAGAAACCTGGAACGAGATCGAAAATGTTACTGCCTCTTTGATAAATGACCTGAAATCAGCAGGATACGGATATGCATTCCCTATTGTGACCGGTAAGGATATCACAAAAGTATGGGATCTGCGCAAAGCCGGCCTTGGAGTGCTGGCTAATATGAAAGGTGACTCCAAACCGGTATCGCTCATCGAGGATACTGCAATCAATGTTGAGCAGATGCCGGAGTATATAGCTGATTTTGAAAAGATGCTTTCAGCTTACGGGAAAGAGTCGGTGTATCATGCTCATATCGGGACCGGCGAACTGCATATAAGACCTGTGCTTAATCTTAAGGATCCGGCAGATGCAGAGCTTTTCAGAACACTGGGCATTGAGACAGCCAGACTGGTAAAAAAATACAGGGGATCGATGAGCGGCGAACATGGTGACGGAAGGCTCAGGGGTGAATTAATTCCGTTGATAATAGGCGAACACAATTATAATCTCCTGAAAGAAGTAAAGAAAACCTGGGATCCCCGGAATATACTGAATCCAGGTAAGATCACCGACACTCCGCGGATGAACACTTTCCTGAGATATGTACCGGGAAAAGAAACCCCTGAAATAGAAACAATATTCGATTTCTCATCAACAGACGGTATAATAAGAGCTGCCGAAAAATGCAACGGGTCTGGCGATTGCCGTAAGACAAGCATTATCGGGGGAACAATGTGTCCATCCTTTATGGTTACCGGGGATGAACAAAATTGTACAAGAGCCAGGGCAAATATACTCAGGGAATTTCTGTCAGCTGATAAGGATAATCCGTGGGATCATAAGGAAATTTATGAAATTCTTGATCTATGTCTCTCCTGCAAAGGCTGTAAATCAGAATGCCCTTCTGAAGTTGACATTGCAAAGCTGAAAGCCGAATTCCTGCAACACTGGTACGACAAACACGGTATACCTCTGAGGACTATGTTGATAACACATATAACACTCCTCAATAAGTTAGGTTCTGTTGCTCCGATGATCTTTAACTTCTTTGTGAAAAACAAACTGATATCAGGACTGGTCAAGCGGATTACCAATATTGCACCGGCAAGGTCAATACCTTCATTACACAGGTTTACATTGAGGAGATGGATAAGGAAGAATCTGGAGTCTTTAAATCCGAAAGAGCCTTCAGGTAATGTATGTCTGTTTATCGACGAGTTTACGAACTATAATGATGTACCGACAGGAATATCTGCAATCAGACTTCTCACATCCCTGGGTTATAATGTTATGACAGTAAACCATGGGGAGAGTGCAAGAACATATCTTTCAAAAGGTTTATTAAGAAAAGCAAGGAAGATAATACGGCGTAACATCTATGTCTTTTCAGATATTATCAATGAAGAGATGCCCCTTGTCGGTATTGAACCTTCAGCCATCCTGGGATTCCGGGATGAATATCCTGATCTTGCAGGTGATGAATTGAAAGAGGCTGCCGGCAGAATTGCGAAAAACAGTTTTCTCATTGATGAATTTATTGCCCGCGAATTCAGGTCAGGTAAAATTAAAAAGGAATTATTCGCAGATGACCACTGCGGGATAATCCTGCACGCTCATTGTCAGCAGAAGGCCATTTCTTCATCTAATGGTACAATAGAGATGCTCTCCATACCGCCAAATTACAGTGTAACAGAAATCCCTTCAGGCTGCTGCGGGATGGCAGGATCATTCGGCTATGAAAAAGAGCATTTTGAGTTGTCCAACAAGATCGGTGAACTGGCATTGTTCCCTGCGGTAAGGGATGCTGGAGAGGATATAATTGTTGCGGCTCCCGGGACAAGCTGCAGACATCATATCAAAGATGGCACGGGAAGGATTGCACTGCACCCCGTTGAGGTGCTGTACAGGGCACTCAGGAAATAAAAAGTTCAAGGTTCAATGCAAAAAGATCCCCTCCTGGGAGGGGTTGGGGGTGGGTTTTTCAAGGTTCAGGGTAAAGTCATCAGCATCTTTGAGGACGGGAAATTTGGTACGGAATTCAGATAATTCCTCCATTGAGATCTCTGCTGTAATTAAGCATTCCCTGTCACCTGCATTGGCAAGAATCCTGCCTTTTGGATCGATAATCATGGAATCACCCATATATTTTATTCCTGCACCATCGGTGCCAACCCTGTTTGATCCGGCCACAAAGCATTGATTTTCAATTGCCCTTGCCTTAAGCAGTGTCAGCCAGACATCGCGCCTGGCTGCCGGCCAGTTAGCTACATTAATTAGCAGGTCATAATCATTCCTGTTCCTGCTCCACACCGGGAACCGGAGGTCGTAGCATATATTCGGGCAAATCCTCACCCCCCTGAAGCTGAAAGTATGTCGTGTTTTTCCCGGAGTAAATGACTTCTCCTCGTTAGTCATCCTGAACAAATGCCTTTTATCATATGACCATGATTTTCCCTCAGGTGAAATTAATATCAGTCTGTTAAAGAACATATTTTCATCCCTGACAATATAACTGGCACAAACACCAAAGTTACCCTCCCCGGAGATATTTTTCAGCCATTCAAAAGTCCCAGCATCAGGTGGTTCGCCTAATTCTTCTGGATTCATTGAGAAACCTGTATTAAACATCTCCGGTAGAATAACCAGATCTGTACCGGGTTTTATATCTGATAATAACCGTTCTGTCCTGGCAAAGTTCCCTTTTTTATTTTCCCATTCAATATCGGGTTGGACAATTGTAATTTTCATTTCCAATAGTGTATGATAATAAGGTTGAGGTATAGTAAAAAAAAAGTACAGGAACGTTATGCCTGTACTTCAATAATCTGTCTGAAAGCAATTTACTCTGCTGTTATGGATTCGTAATAATCGTTTATGATTCCAGTGACCAGCGGTTTATAGTATAGCCAGAAGAATCTGCGGGAGTCATCTGGTTTCTTCGTATATATTATACCTTTAAGTTTTTCCACTCCCCGCAGCCTTGATGTCCACATTGGAAGATCTGTTGAAGTAAAGTCGCCTGAGAAATAATAGGTTCTCTGAGTTATGGGTTCCTGTATAACTGCCGGGAACATTTTGGTGAGTCCATATTCAAGCAATGCAGAATCTCCGTCTTCTGTTGTATTCAGTTCGAAATGTGAAATTACGTTATTTGCCTGAGGGTCAACAATATCGAACCATTCGCTGAAAGAAATTGATTCTGGCAGGTTATATTTTGCACGATAAGTTGTATCAGTTACGATCTGTACCGGCTGGCTGTTAACATGAGTCCCTTCCTCAAGAACTATGATTGCTTTATCTCTGAGAAGTACTACACCCGGTTTACTGAATTTCCAGGGATTTTTGTACTGTTTGCGGTACATTGCTGTCATCCATAAAGGGAAGTCTTCGCTCAAAGTATCAAGAGATGTGAAATATTTTCCTGTCCAATCCATATATTTAATCCCAAGTCTCTCCTGAATTCTGTACGCTTCATATGCCGGTGTGGGGTAGTCAAAATTGTTATATTCAAGCAGAATAAGTTTATCTCTGTCCTTTATCTCCTTAATCAGGAAGTTATCATTGCTGTTAAGTCCGCCATACAGTTTCCGTGATCGACGGCTTTTGCTTATTCCCTGGTACCAGTCGTTAAAGAATACTCCATATGTGTCAGTAAAATAAATGACATCGGTCTTTTCCGCAAGATTTATAACGTCAGCCAGACGGTAATCATTTCTCCCCCATAGTTTGGCTTTCTTTGGGCGGGAAGGCATGAATCCATAATAATCTTTCCTGTAAGAATAACTTGACTTATTCTCCTTTTTGACAAATCTGTCATTCGTTAAAACCCAATTCAGAGATTTGTGTTTTACGCGTTCAAATGTTGAGACAGTTTTGTCGACTATAATGATATCCAGAGGCTTTTTTGTCTGAAAAGTCCAGCGAAGCAGATTTATTACCGGCAGAGCTAAAAGGACCACCAGGATAATAATAACTATAAGCAGAGGTTTTTTCATAGCTGAATTGATATCTGAAAGTATTCAAATATTAACACTATCTAAGTGCAGTGGTAAAATCTCTATAAATCAATTGTTAAATGTATTAATTTATTTTTTTTAAAGAAAATAAATTTCGACCAATTTAGTAAAAATTATTTAAACGCAAAACTGTTAATACCCGCAAGCCGTGTTATAGCCTCTCTTATCGGCACCTCCTTCCATTACACCATCGGGCATAACCTGTATGGCATTTATTTGTCCGATAGTCGGTCTCAGCTTTGTCTCATGTCCCATTTGTTTCAATTCAAGCAAAGTCAGACTATCCAGACTATTAGCCTCATAGCTTATCCAGTCGGGCTGCCACTGATGATGAAACCTTCCTGTATCAACGGCTTCACCTATACTCATATTATGTTCAATTACATTTATTATTACCTGAAAAACAGATGTGGGTATTGTTGAACCTCCGGGTGAACCGGCTACCAGAAAAAGTTTTCCATCTTTTTCAACAATCACGGGAGTCATTGAACTGAGCATTCTTTTCCCGGGCTCTATAGAATTTGCTTCCCCTCCGGTAAGACCGAACATATTTGGGACACCTGGTTTCACTGAAAAATCGTTCATCTCGTTATTCAGAAGGAATCCGGCACCATCAACCACAATGCTGCTGCCGAATGTGTTATTCAGTGTAGTTGTTACTGATACAGCATTTCCGAATTTATCAGCTATAGAATAATGTGTAGTCTCTTCGCTGACATACCTCCCGGGGGAGCCTGCTTTGATTTCAGAGGACGGCGTGGCAATATTCATATTTAAATCGCTCAATCTCTCCTCCAGATATTCATGGTCCAGCAGATCATCCACAGGGACATTTACAAAATCCAGGTCACCTGAGAACTTAGCTCTGTCGGCATATACTCTTTTCTCAGCTTCTGTTATCAGGTGTATTTCCTCAACTGAATGGAATCCCCATTCTTTCAGAGGGAAGGATTCGACCATACCAAGAAGCTGAAACAGGATTATTCCACCTCCTGATGGAAGAGGTACAGATATAAGTTTATAGTCTTTGTAATTAGTTACCAGCGGTTTACGTGATACTGACCTGTACTCTGAAAGGTCCTTTTCTGTTATCAATCCGCCGCCTCTCTCCATTTCCTTAAGAATAAGTTCAGACGTTTTGCCTGCATAGAATCCATCCCTGCCTTTATCCCTGATTCTCTCAAGAGTCTCAGCCAGGTCGGTCTGTATAAGGACATCCCCCTCATTCCATTCTGTTTCCCTGACAAAGGCAGGTATATTTTTGTTCTTTTCAATGAAATACTCTCTGTTTCTGTTGAGTGATAGCGCCTGTTCAGCAGTAACGGGGAAACCATTTTTTGCAAGATCAATTGCCGGTTGTATCACTTTCCTGAAACTTAGTATACCAAAATCAGAATGTGCCTTAATCAGTCCGTCTACCGAGCCAGGAATCCCTGCAGCAAGATGAGCGTCAGTACTTAAACCTCCGATTACATTACCCTCATCATCAAGGTACATATCACGTGTAGCCTTCTGTGGAGCCTTTTCCCTGAAGTCAATTACGTCAGCTTTACCATTACTGTTCCTTATTACCATAAATCCGCCGCCGCCAATATTACCGGCTTCAGGATAACATACTGCAAGAGCAAATCCTGTAGCAACAGCAGCATCCACGGCATTACCTCCCTTCTGAAGAATTGATAATCCAATACGTGAACCCTGTGGATGAGCCGAGACAACCATTCCATGTTTTGAGATAATATGCCTTCCTTCGGAAAATTCGCCTTTTTCTATAGCTGCCGGTATATTAATACAGCCGGTGATTATAATGAAAAGGAGAAGCAGCATGTAATAATTCTTCATATGAATTTTTTTATAGACTTCAAATTTATTAAAACTGGTGCATCAGACAATAGAATAATTAATAAAGGAGCAATTGGGCGCAGGACGCATGGCGTAGGTTAGAAAAGGGCACGAATTAAAACCTTGAAAATGGTATTTTATATTACTTTTACACAAACTTCGGTTTATGCTTTCAAATCAACCCCTTGCAGAAAGGTTGAGACCAAAAGACCTTGATGAATTTTGCGGACAGGATCACCTTGTCGGAAAGAATGCCGTATTAAGAAAGTTAATTGAATCCGGTAATATTCCTTCAGTTATTTTTTGGGGTCCTCCGGGAGTAGGAAAAACAACGCTTGCATCAATCATTGCACATAAGCTAAAGCGGCCATTCTTTCATCTAAGTGCTGTACATTCGGGAGTAAAAGATGTGAGAGACACGATTGAGAAGGCTAAAAAACAGCAGTTCTTCAATCAGCCGAATCCTATCTTATTCATTGATGAGATACACCGGTTCAACAAATCGCAGCAGGATTCTCTGCTAAGTGCTGTTGAGCAGGGAATAATAACCCTGATAGGTGCAACTACCGAGAATCCATCATTTGAGGTAATATCCCCTCTTCTGTCACGCTGCCAGGTATACGTCATGAATCCGCTTTCGGTAAATGAGCTTTCCGGACTGCTGAACAGAGCTTTGAAAAAAGACACCTATCTTGCAGAATATGAGATTGAAATAGCTGAATATGAAGCCATTATACGTTTTTCGGGAGGAGATGCCCGTAAATTATACAATGCACTTGAGCTTGTGGTTTCGTCAGAAATTGACACATCAGGAACAGGTAAAATAGTCATTACAGATGAAAAGGTACAGGCTCATGTACAGGAAAACCTGGCGCTTTATGACAAGAACGGGGAACAGCATTATGATATAATCTCGGCTTTTATAAAGTCATTAAGGGGGAGTGACCCCAATGCAGCTGTTTACTGGCTTGCCAGAATGGTCGAAGGAGGCGAGGATCCTAAATTCATTGCCCGCCGGATGTTAATCCTCGCAGCTGAAGATATAGGCATGGCTAATCCCAATGCCCTTCTTCTTGCACAATCCTGTTTTGATGCCGTTAATGTTATTGGCTGGCCCGAATCAAGGATAATACTATCAGAGGTTGCTGTTTACCTTGCAACATCTCCTAAAAGTAACGCATCATATATGGCCATTGAAAATGCTGCTGAAACTGTAAGGGAGAGCGGAGATCTTCCGGTGCCGTTACACCTGAGGAATGCACCAACAAAACTTATGAAAGATCTCGGGTACCATAAGGATTATAAGTATGCTCACAGTTATGAAGGTAATTTTGTAAAGGAGAATTACCTCCCTGAAGAAATTAATGGTACGAAATTTTATGATCCCGGGAATAATCCAAAGGAGGAAGAGATAAGAAAGAGGCTTAAGGGATTATGGAAGGATATATACGATTACGAAAAATAATTTTAATACATTTACAATAGAATGATAAAAACCGGAATAAATATTCCACTGCTGAAACACACCGATTCGGGTAATTTCCTTCTCATTGCCGGGCCTTGTGTCGTTGAAGGCGAAGATGTGGTCTTTGAGATTGCAGAGCACCTCGTAAAACTGTCCGATAAATATCAGCTTCCCTACATATTCAAGGCTTCTTACAGAAAAGCAAACAGAACAAAAATTGATTCATTTTCAGGAATCGGGGATGAAAAAGCCCTTAAAATTCTTGCCAGGGTAAGGGAAAAATTTTCTATTCCGGTCATTACTGATATTCATAATCCGGATGAAGCTGAAACAGCTGCTCAGTATGTTGATGTTCTGCAGATCCCTGCATTTCTCTGCCGTCAGACTGATCTTCTTGTTGCTGCAGCCAGAACAGGCAAATGGATAAACATCAAGAAAGGTCAATTTCTGTCGGGATCATCAATGAAATTTGCTGTGGGAAAAGTGAAGGATTCCGGTAATAATAATATTATAGTAACAGATAGAGGCAATATGTTCGGCTACCAGGATATTGTGGTTGACTTCAGAAACATACCCATAATTCAGAAAACAGGAGTTCCTGTGATTATGGATATAACCCATTCGCTACAGCAGCCGAACCGCGAGGCAGGTGTGTCGGGGGGAATTCCGGAGATGATAGAGACGATAGGAAGAGCAGCAATAAGTGTTGGTGCAGACGGTATCTTCATTGAAACACATCCCGATCCTTCATCTGCACTGTCAGACGGAGCCAACATGCTGAAAATGTGTAATATGGACAACCTCCTGTATAAGCTTGTCGCATTACGAAATACTGTTAATTCATTTATTTCTTAATCTTAATATTTAAAATTTACATTTTATGAAAAAAATTCTTCTGATCACAACATGTCTTCTTACAGCTATTGTGATAAATGCACAGTCTCTTGAAGAGATTGTAAAAAATTACTCGGCTGCCAATAAGCTGGATCAGCTATCTGGTAAGCAAACAATCAAGATTACTGCCAGCATGTCGATGATGGGTATGGATATGCCCATGGAGATGTGGATGAAAAAACCAAACAAAATCAAGACTGTAACCAATATGGGAGGGCAGGAAATGATACAGGTTTTTGACGGAGAAAAAGGGTATGCTGTCAATCCGATGGCA
>Ga0315534_1000630_pt1 | contig 24725 bp, 15 predicted proteins | sample SalMarSW160240MG_FD_203094 | JGI IMG/M metagenome (GOLD analysis project Ga0315534, IMG submission 203094) | Salt marsh sediment microbial communities from the Plum Island Ecosystem LTER, Massachusetts, United States - Salt Marsh Sediment SW1602-40 ...
TTGGACCAGATTCGCGAAGTGCTGCAACGGCATCGGGGCGAATCGGGAATCATCTACTGCATTTCCCGCAAAGAGGTTGACAGCACATGCGATACACTCACGCAACTCGGATACCGAGCAGCGGCCTACCATGCCGGCCTTCCCGATGATGTTCGGCATCGCCACCAGGACCAGTTCATTAACGATCAGATCGATACGATGGTAGCGACGGTCGCTTTCGGCATGGGCATCGACAAGTCCAACGTGCGTTATGTGATCCATGCGGGAATGCCCAAGTCGCTGGAGCATTACCAACAGGAAAGCGGCCGCGCCGGGCGGGACGGTCTTGAAGCTGAATGCACGCTGTATTATTCTCCGCAGGATTTCATGACATGGCGGCGGATGATCGAGGCTTCGGAGTCCTCGGCCGTGGAGGGCGGGTTGGCGAGCCTGGCTTCGATGGCCGAGTACTGTTCCCAGGTCGACTGCAGGCACCGCCACATCGCGGCTTACTTTGGGCAGTCTCTGAGAACGGATCCTTGTGGTGCCTGCGACGTGTGCCTGGGAGAAATCGAGCTGGTGCATGATCCGTTGATTGTGGGTCAGAAGATTCTATCTTGCGTGGTGCGATTGCAAGAACGATTTGGTGGCGATTATACGGCGTCGGTGCTGTGCGGATCGCGCGACCATCGCATTCTGCACCGAGGGCACGATCGCTTGAGCACGTGGGGCATTCTGGGCCAAGAAACCAAGCGTGCGGTTCGCGATTGGATCGAACAACTGGTGAGCCAGCGATACCTCGCCAAAACGGGTGACTACAACGTACTGAAAGTAACGGATGCCGGCTGGAAGCTGCTGCGCGGCAGCGCCGCCCCGCGGCTCAGCAAACCCGCGCGGCCCGGGCACGCCCGGAGCTCCCGGGAGCGGGACGCCTGGCAAGGGGTGGATCGCGGCCTGTTCGACGCCCTGCGGCAACTGCGGCAGACCCAGGCCGCGGAAAAAGGCAGTCCGGCCTACGTTGTGTTCAGCGACGCATCGCTGCGGGACATGGCCCGGACGCGTCCCTCGACGCTGGCTGCGCTGCACCGAATCAAAGGAGTCGGTCAAAAAAAGCTGGCGGACTTCGGCGAAGAGTTCGTCCGCCGCATCGTCGATTACTGTCACGATCGCCAGTTGGATACGGATGTGTTTGACGATTTCCATCAACGCCACAAACGGCCCCACGATCGGCGTTTGTCCTCCTCGTAACGGCACGTCGCCGTAAGACGCCGCCCGGACCGTCATGGCTGGCCTGCGAAATCGCATCGGCTGGACGGGCCCATGCAATGGTGGATCAGCAAAATCGGCCGGCACGCTCCGGCGTCCGGTTCTCATGGGTTTGCAACCCCACGGCAACCGAAGTCCCCGCAGTCACGGTGTCAGAATCGCGTGCGGTGACCAAGGATTTACTCGCCGTCAAAGCAGCCGCCCGGTACAATGCAGGTATCGGATAAGGGTCTATCGATCGCGGTCTGACTCCTCGACGTCGATGCTATGGAAGCTCCTGAATCCCTGAGCATTGCCGATTTGAAGCGCCAGCTCGAAGACCTGTGGCAGCTCGTCGACACGGTGGTTGGCCAGGCCATCGAATGCCTGGTGAAGCGCGACTTGTTGTTGGCCAAGGCGGTCATTGGTGCCGACGAACAAATCGACCAGCAGGAAGTGCGTATCGAAGCGGCCTGCATCCGGCTGCTCGAACGGCAACGCCCCGTTGGAGAGGATTTACGACGCGTCGTGGCCATTCTCAAGATCAACGACGGCCTGGAGCGAGTCGGCGATCTGGCGGAAAACATCGCGGACATTGTCGTGCAAGTCGCCGACTGGGAACGATTCAAACGCGTTGGCGGTTGCGACCAACTGGGGTCCGCAGCGCGGACGATGGTGCAGCGCGCGCTGCGGGCGATGACCAAGGAAGACGTCCGTCTGGCCGAAGAGGTCATCGGCAACGACGCCCATGTGGATCACCTCCAGGCAGGCATCCGGCAACGCATCGAAGAAGAAATAGAACTCTACCCCGAGAATGCGATGCCCCTGTTGAAGCTCGAATATGTCACCCGCCAACTCGAGCGCATCGGCGACCTGGCAACGAACATGGCCGAAGAAGTGATCACGATGGTCGAAGGAAAGATCGTTCGTCACGATCACCGGTTGCTGGAGCGCATCCATCGTCAGGGCGAGGACATGTCGAATTTTCGCCGCATTCTGTAGTGGCGCGATGGAGGCACATCCATACTACGGGCCGGATAGTCCGGATTGTTATGGCCCACCGCCGTCGCCTGGCAGATGCGTTGGAGGCGCATCCTGAGGCGGATGCGCATTTTCCGTTTCGTCCCGCCGTTCGCGCCGTGCGCGGCTGACTTCGCGGATTTCGTCCAGCTCCTTGCCCAGTTGCCAGTCGTCGTAAAGCGTGTGGAGCGACCGCCAGACAAGGTAAATGAAGCCTCCTCCCAACACGACAATGGGGATCAGCACGAGCACGCCGACGAAGAACATCCCCTTCATGGAATAGCCTGCATGGAAAAACAACGTGCCATCGTGCAGTAAGGGATCCGCGGGTCACACCGACACGCGCGGTGACGCGGTTTATCCTATCGCGCTGCCGCTCGATGAGCGACGGGGAAAACGAAAACACCTGTCCGAGCGAGCCGGTGGTCCAGCACGCACGTCTCGGTTTGAAATCCCGGCCGCGACGGCTAAAATTAACTAGGAACGGGGCATTGGTACCAGGGCAGATTTGGTACCGGGGCAGATCCTGTCCGCCGGACAAACTCGCCCGATATTTCGGATTCACCAGGCAAGATGTCGCATGCGCGGTCGCATCACAATTCTTTCGGCGTGCTGTGCGGTTTGTCTGCTGTCGGCGGATTTGGCAGCGGCACAGATGTTCGGGCCACGGCAATTGGGCGGAACGCTCTCGCGGCGGGCCGCGCCCGGACTCAGTTCGGTCGGCACGCTGACTGGTGGTGAGCGATTTGTCCGTGGAAACCGGCGAGTGGGAGACTTCGTCGGCACGGACACGTCGGACCTTGACGTATTCGTTGGAGCCCGGCAAAGCCAAAGAGGGCGGCAAATCCGATCGGCCATCAGCGGATTGCGGGAGGATTCGGGGCCCAACGTCAACCAGCCAATGAGTGCTGCACCCAAAACCTCCATGGGAATCTACCAGCCTCGCATCCGCATCGGCTTCGACTATGTGCCTCGACCGCCGACCGAAGTCGAGTCGGTTCTGTCGCGCCGGCTGACGGACCGCCTGGGAGGGGAGGATGGATCCGGTCCGATCGCGGTCACTCTGGATGGCCGGACGGCCATCCTGCGGGGTGAGGTCGTTTCGCAAAGGGACGCCGTGTTGGCCGAGGCCATTGCGCGGATGGAGCCGGGCGTCTCGGACGTCCGTAATGACCTGACGCTGGTTCCGACTGCCTCACAGTCGGATCCTCCGGCGCCTGGGATTCCTCCGCCCCTGTCGACTCCTTAGCCGTGCGCATCGCGCCGGCGGTATCACTGCTTGTCGCGCGAGCGGAGGGCGGCGGGCCGAGTATCGGCGCGCTGGGCCCCGCGTCATCGTATGTCGACCCCTGGGGGACCTCCCGGTTGGCTACGCGGGCCGGTCCCGCAACGAAGTTCTTGGGCACCGTGATGGTCGTTGTTTCGAGAGGCGATTGCTTCGTTTCCGGAGGCGCTGGGGTTTCGAACGACACCGGTTGCTCCGGGTGTTGCTGCGTCGTGTTCCCTAGCTGCACTTCAGCCTCCAGCCCGGGGAGGATGAGACGAGTGGGATCGGACAGGATGACGCGCCCCGACTGGTCTTCAAATCGTGTGATCAAGCTGATCGTGCGCGGCTCGCCACCCACCGAGTCCCACGGGATCCAGAAGCTGTACGAGGCTCCCAGAACGGATTGGCTCTGATGACTAGGCAGGTGCTCCGGCAGAAACACAAACTTTTTTGTCGGAGCGCGGCCGGCCGCCTGTTGTTCCGTATCGTCGAAGGCGTAGACGGTAAGCGTGCCCTCGACCGTCAGCGAATCTTGCTGATCCTCGCCGTAGAACACGATGCGACCGCCAAAGCCGCGGACTCCCGGCTGGGCCGGCTGGTTCATCACCGTGTTGGTCCAGACAGCCGTCATGCGCGTCGGAATGGGGGGCTTTTCCTCTTCTTTCTGCCATGGCAGACGGTTCTTGAAGTCGATTTTCGCGCATCCAACGATCAAGGTGATCAGCAGCACGATGGCCACACGCGCGGCGGAAATCTGCCGGCGCGTCCTCGCTGCCAGGGCGGCAGCATGGCGTGTAGACACGTCGCCCGTCCGTCGCGCGTCGCCGTTGGGGACACCGTCAGAAGCATATCGTATGGCACGCGCACCGCGCCGCGTTGGATTACCCACGTTGCGGTTCTCGCTGCTTGGCGTTGCCATTGTGCTCATCCTGGCCGGAACGCTCCCACAACGGTTTCGCAAAGAGCAGGCGGCCCACGTTGGAAAAGATGCGCGGCTCGTTCGCTTGGTCGCCGTCGACCGGCGGCAGACGCTCCACCGATTCGCTGGCCGGCGGTTTGTCCGCCTGGAAACGTGGAATCAGGAACGTTGGAAACGAAGACGGTCGAGCGTGGTCGGTCTGTCCGCCCGGCGCGACGGCCGGGCCGCTGTCTTGCGTCTCGAACGCGGTCGGCTCGACGGGCAGCGGTGGCGGTTCGGCGGCCGGGCCCCAAGGGGTTCCCATGTGGGGCGGCACGACCAGTTCGCCATCCGGGGCAGGCGCTCCGGGAACCATCCCCCGCGGATTGAAGTCAGGATAGATCACCGGGGTTCTGGCACGGCAATAGGGGCAGTCGTCATCATGACAGAGCCCGCCTTCGCCATGAACTTCTTGCACATCACCCAGGGTCCAGGACATCCGGGATTCCTCCACGTGCCGCAGCCGGTCGGCTTCTTCGGGACTGCGAATCACGTGCGGCGTCATGATGATAAGCAGTTCGTCGCGCCGCTGATCCTCGGCATCATAACGAAACAAATCCCCCAGAACCGGGATATTGCTTAAATAAGGCACGCGTCTGGAGATCACAATGGTACTCTTGGTAATCAGCCCGCCCAGAATGATCGTTTCGCCGCTCATTGCGCTGACCGTCGTCTGGGCCGTGGTCGTATTGATCGGAGGCGACCGAAGGACTTCGCCGGTTGCTGAGAAGGAGATTGGGATCCCTTCCGATTCGCGGGCCAGCTCCGATCGCTCGGCATCGATTTCCATGACCACCATTCCCGTGGGGCTGATGCGGGGTGTCACCCCCAGGATCAGTCCCACGTTTTCCAACGTGACCGAATTGACCTGGCCGACTTCGGTGATGGTCGTACCGGTGACGCGCGGGACACGCTGGCCCACCTGGATGAACGCCGGTTGATTATCGAGTGACATGACCTGCGGGCGGGCCAGGACCTCCAGGCGCCGGCAGGCCTGCAACGCGCGGACCAGCACGCTGACACTCTCGCTGCTGGCCGACAGCACGAGCCCGCCGAAACCCAACTCGTTGTTGATCCGCCCCACATCGAAGACGGAGACAGCCTGGCCGCCTACGCGGTTGGATGTGTCCAAGCTGCGGTCGCTGCCGCTGTTGCCCAGCGGCTGGGTTGTGAAGTTGAAACCGGGGGTCAGATTGGCCGCCTGGATGATCTGCTCGGTAGCCGTGATGATTCCTTGGTCGGTCGACTGTTGCCCCGTATTGGTGATTGTGAAGATGTCCTCCAACAAGCTGCGATCGAAGAGCAGGGAATCCTGGATCCCGAGTTCCACGCCGAACTCGTCGGTGTTCTGCAGATCGACCGAAGCGATCAACACCTGGATCATGACCTGTGGCGGCTCCGCGTCCAGCTGTTCGACCAGGTCGATAATGTCCTGGTAAAAGCGCGGTGTGGCGCTGATGATGATGGAATTGCTGACAATTTCCGGTACCACGACGACTTCCCGTTCGATTCGCTGGAATGGGCTGACCGTTCCCGGCTCCGCCGTTTCCACCTGCCGTTTGCTGCGAAGAAATTCGTTGATCGCCGTGGCCACGTCCAGCGCGGGTGCGTTCTTGAGACGGTAGACAGTGGTCTCCCGGTTGCGGACCTCCCGCTCGTCCAAGCGCAGCAGCAGCGCCTCGATGATTTCCAGGTCGCCGGCGGCCCCGGTGGCAATGATGCTGTTGGTACGCTCGTCGACCGACAAACGCAGCGGCGCCAGCGACGTTTCGCCTTCAGCGCCTGCCAATTGGGGACTTGCGGCCGTGCCGGTCTTTTCCGGCAGCAGCGAGCGGAGCATCTGCACCATCTCGGAAGCGTCTCCGTTGGTGATGCGGAACACTTTTATCTGGGCCACGGAAGCGGGTGAGGCGTCGAGCCGTTGGATGAGGCCGGTGATCAACGGCATACTGGCGGCCGGGCCGGTCACGATTAACGAATTCTTGGGAATGTCCGGAGTGATCTGGACGTCGGACAACACGCCCGATTTCAGTATCCGTTCCCCATTGGCGTCCATGGTCATCAGTTCCAACACGGCGCTCTTGCCCGCCCCTTGCGCCGCCCCCGCCGTGTTCGCCTGAATGGCATTTTGCAACGTTTGCGCCAGGTCGGCAGCGAGCGAATTCTTCAGTTCGAAGACCTTGACCTGATTGACCGCCGCACTGCCCGGAATGTCCAGCCGCTCCAGCAGCAGATCGACCTCGGCCAGATCCCGGGGCGCGGCGTGGACCACCAACGAATTCGTCCGCGCATCGGCGGTGACCTGCACCGTCGTTTCCTGCCCGGAACGTCCCGACAAGAATTGCGTGACCGCCGTGCTCGCCTGCTGCACTGGCATGTTGCGCAAACGATAGACCTTCATCTGAGTCCGCGCCGCGACGGGTCGGTCGAGCTTGCGGATCAGCTCCTTGGCCGCGGCCAGGGCTTCCCCCCATCCAATCAGCAACAGGGCGTTCGGCTTGATAAGCGGGGTGATGCTGACCCGTCCCTGGCGGCCCGTGAACAGATCCGTTTCGATCTCGGTGATCAGCCGGTCGATGATCCCGCCGTTGGCATGCCGCAGTTGGTACACTTCAATCAACGGCTGGTTCTCTTCGCTGATCCTTTCGATTTCTTCAATAATCTGCAGCATTTTTTCCACATCTTGGATGCCGCCCCGCAAAATGACCACGTCCAGGTCGGGCAACGTTTCAATTTCTACGTCGCTGCCGAACGCCGGCACCGAGCGCTCGTTTTGCTCAGGCTCTTCTGCCGGTGGCTCGCCGTTCGCGTCCTGGTCGGGCGAAGCTTGGCCCTCCGATGATTCCTGGAACAGATAGTTGACCAGCGCTGTCTTGTGCTCCAAACTCGGCCGCCCGCTGTCAGGGTGGCGTGTGTGCACCGCATCTTTGTCCCGCAGATCGTTGTCCTCGCCCTGCGACGGATCCGGTGCGAGCCGGACGGGGGCTTGTTCCTGGCGCAAGGCTCGAGCTGCTTCGATCACCTTGACCGGATCGGCGCGCTTCAGTGGAACGATGCGCAATGTTCTTCCAGGTTTTTGCGAGACGTCGTCCAGCGCCTCCAATAATTGAACTCCCTGCCGAACGACCTTGGTCGCACCCTCGACAACCGCGCCGCCCGCTTCGTGGTCGAACAGGATACCCACTTCATGCTCGGAAGCCCCTTTCAACGTGTACGACGAGCGGCCGGTTGCGCTGTCCGAACTTTGCCGCGCAGCGCGGCGATGCGTTGCGGAGCTCGGCGGAGGTTCACTGCCCGGCGGCGCCGCTTCGGGCTGCCCCGTATCACGTTGCACGAATCGCGATCTCAACAACTGCCGGAGCAGGAACTCGACTTGCGCGGTACCTGCCTTCCGCAGCGATACAAATCTGCGGGAACGTTCCGGTGCAGCGCGTGGCTGATGCGCAGCGTCGGATTCGGGAGTCGCAGAGGCGCCCAGATGCTGGCCGACCTCCGCGTGGACGCTGGGAGGAGCCAAGACGAGCAGTTGTCGCGTGCCTCTATCCGTGGCGACGGCGACCGTGTCCCAGTCGGCGTAGCGCTGCCGCAATTTCGAAGCCTCGGCCTCGAGTTGCGCGGGCGGCACACGGTACGACCTCAAAACCGGTTTGGACCCTCCTTGCTTCGACGGTCGGTCAAGCGCTTCCAGTAAGCTCCGCGTAATTTCGTGCGCTGCGGCCGGGCCCTGGACCAACAGCCGATTGCGGCGCGCGTCGATGACAATGTCGGCGTCGGTTTCCATCTGGGTGAACAGATGACGCAGCGTCGATCGCACCTGTTCGGCACGCTTGTGTCGCAGCGAGTAGCTGTGGAATTGACCGCCCTCGGCCCGGACGGTCGTCGAAGACCCGACCGCGATCATCCAGACCATGATCACACACGCGGTGAGAACGGATCTCGCCCGCCGGGCCACCGCGCAACGGGCGTGGCAGCAAGACACCACCTCTGGAATTGATCGATCGAACCCAAACATAGTCCGCTTTTTACGGGCGCAGACGATCGCCACAGAAAAGAGGCGGGACTCTATCGAAATGTCATGGCGCATCCAAGAGCATTTGATCGATCTCCGGGCCGTACCGGTGTTCCGTGGCGCTGTCTCACGGGCGGCAAAGCCACGATGCCAGCTCGGACGTTTCAACGCAGCGCATGCGCAAGCAGCATCCATGAGCTAGCAACACCGGGGTGTCGCTGAATAGGGACTAGATCCGGGAGGATCCGGAGTTGCCTCTTGAGACCCGGCGTGCCTCGGTGCCTGTCCCCTTTGCCCAGCTACCAAGGGCTGTCGTACCCGCTGCTTAATATTCCGGCGGCAGCGAACTGGCATGGGCCAGGTTCTCGCCGACTGTCAGCAACCATCGCTCGCCCTCGGACTCGATGATCACGTCCGCATCCACGATTTCGGCGATGGAACCTCGGAATTGACCGATATCGAGCGTCTCGCCCACGCGGAGCTTCAGCATCTGGTCCGTGGAACGCAGTGTAAACCAGGCTTCCAGTTGCCCGTCAACGTCGACCACTGCGGTCAGGTAAGTGTAGTCCGTGGCGTCGGGACCGCTGCCTCCGATGCTGAACAGATCGCGATCCACGATGGGTTGATAGTCAGCCAGCAGGCCCGAAGCGAGCCGGTCGGACTTGCGATTATTCAGCCGATTGGCGCGGTCCGCGCCGGGCAGGGACATCGCTTCGATGGTGATCGACAGATCCAGTTCGTCTGCCTTGGCCGACGGGGTGATATCCAGCTTCTGGATCTGATGCAGATGGTCAGCGCTATAGAACTCGAACAAGAATTCCACCAGTTGTGCCAGAGTGCCACGGCCCTGCACGGAAAAGACCAGCCGGGAGTAATTCCCCTTGCGACTGCCTGGTTCCGACGACCCCACATTCAAGTCCGCCAGTCCAACGCGATTGATCAGTTCTGCCAGCCACTGCTGGTACAGCGCGCGAGCTTCGCTTAAATTGGACGGCAGCGACTGGGCCTCCCACACGGCCAATTCCTTGCCGGCCTCGCGGGCTCGACTCAGTTCCGCGTTCAAAGTGTCGATTTCTTTCAAGCGACGCTCGATGGCGGAACGCCGTGCATTCAGCGGACCTTGCAGCGCATTTTCGAAGACCATGCTGCCCACATACAGCAGCACCATGGCAGCGACAATGGCAGCCAGAATTTTTTCTCGCTTTTTCATGGTCGTGCCTCCCCGCGGCTCCGCTCGAGCCGAGCTGGCGGATAGGCCTGCTGCGCAAACTGAAGCGGAGGTTGGCGAGCGGGGTTGGAGGGTTCGCGACGGCCCACCGGTAAAAACCGCAAATAGTCGCCCTTGTCACGCTGTTCCACGGTGATCGTGGATTCAAATCGCCACGTGTAGTCTTCGTCTTCACCCTGACCTCGCCCACGCGGATTCACGACTTCATGAAATTCGTCGCGCAGATTCCTTTCCATGCGATACACAACCAGTGGATCCCGCACGAGTCCCTGGATGTTGATGACTGTCTGGGCGGTTCTCGCGATGGAACTGCTGAAGCGCATGACAACCATGTCTCGCGCATTGGGCAGCCGCAGTGACAGGTCCCTCAATTCGTCCAGCAGCACCACGTCGCCCTGCTTCCATTGTCGGATGGATTCCACGACTTCCTGCTGCTTGCCGGCCTGCTGAACCAATTCTTCCAACTCTTGCACTCTTTCGCTGAGCTGCTGTTCGCGTTGCTTGAGCCGATCGAATTCGTCCCAGGTCACGTAACCAACCGCTGATGTGATGGCGATTCCCAGCGCCGCCGCGATACCGATCAATCTTCGACGATCGGGAGGTTTGGGTTTCCGTCGCGGGTGCAACAGGTCGATGGCCGGATCGCGGCCCTGCATTTCATCTTTCAGCATTCCCAGCAGCGGAGCGTAGCTGCCGGCATCGTCGATCTCCACGTCCCCGGGAATGTCATATCCATCCAGCGGATTGACGACCTCCGTGGCGATCTCCAGCCGATCGCGGATCGCGTCTGCCAGCACCTGGCTCGCGGCATCGGCTCCTACCACGTACACTTTCGAGACAGCCTGGTCATCCTCTCGGGAGACGCCCACGACGAGTGTGCGGCGGATCTCCGCCAGCAATGCGTTCGTTGCGTCGCCGCTTTCGCCGGTCTGAGGGAGCCGAACCGTCCGCCAAAAGGCGACTCGGTCATCGTCCAATAGAATCAGATCCGCTTCGCCGGCAACGCGGTTGACGATCAGCCTGGCTGTTCCCTCGGCGTCGACTTGAACGGATTGCACGACGACGGAAGCGGTCGCGTAGGGCCGGAGCACAATCCGTTTGGGCACCATTCCGGCGTGCGAGCAGAGCGACCGGATGGACTCCAGACGGTCAGGAGTCAACGCCACGGCCGTCACCGAGCGCCGACACGACGGATCGCCGTCCGCCACGAAATCGATCAGCACATCTTCGGTGACGATATGCGATTCCCGCATGGCTTGGTTATGGACCAGTTCGGGCAATTCCTCGTCCGCAGCCGGCGGCAGCTGAAGGTGCATCAGTTCGATATCGGATCGGCCGATGGCAACCATCGCGTCGACGCGGCTCACCCTGGCTCGACGAATGGCTTCGCGAAGCCAGCGGACCGCCTCGGTTTGTCGATCCGGGCTGTCGCCCTCGGACACTTGCTGTTGCCTGCTACCCAGGCCGAGGATTTGCAGACCGTCGCCCTTCATGACGGCGAGCACGTAGCGGATTTCTTCGTTGTCCCACGAAACCGCCACGGTCGCTTGCGGCCGAAACCATCGGACCGAGCGAAGTTGAGCCATCGTGGGTGTTCGAATCAATGCCGGCGGCATGTTTATTTTTTTCCAAGGACGCACGCGAATTCTCGCAGTCGTCTGCTTACAACGGCCGGTACGTCGCGCCGGCCGGCGCCTTCGTCTCGAGTTTCGCCTGCCAACCGAGCCACTCCGATCCGCTGCGACGCGGAACGGGAAAAGGGGCTGCGCGAGACCTTGTCATGTTCCAGAAAAACGCCGGCCAGGCGTTCCGGGTGCCGGCGCGTGGCGCCCGGGGCTCGCGCCGGCGCCCCCGGGGCGGTCCAATTCCCGGCCCAACAGCTCCAGCGGCAGGGGCGGCCCGAAAAGTCCCAGATCTTTGCGCAGGACCTGCCGCGGTGGGCGTTGCGACGCATCGATGACAAATTCAACATGCGTCGTCGGCCCGGGCTCGTCGAAGAAACCGATCACGTGACCGCGAAATACGCTGCCCTGGGTAGTGATATACGGCATGAGCGGCTTCAGGGTTTCCTTGTCGATCAGTTCTTCGGTCAGCAACCACGCGATCTGGCGGCGCCCTGGATCGTCCCCATCAGGCAACTCGGTTCGCCTGCTGGCGACAATCCGCGCTGCCAGGTCTCTGTCGATGCCGGGCACGGCCCGAAGAACCGATTCCCTGGCCTCGTTGATATTCACCCGTCCCACAATCCTCGAAGCCTCAACCACGGTCATGTGATCCATCAGTCGCGGCAGGTACTGCGGCATCGCCAGCCGATCGGGACGAAACGGACTGTCGATGATTACCGGATCCTGACTGCCTGGGCGTTCCATTTGGATTTTGGCCCCGATCAGGTCCACTATTGATGATACCTCAAATCGGCCGGGGCGCGTTGTCTCGACTTCGATAGAAGTACCTTCCGTCGCCGTCTTGGATCCCTCGTAAGGCCCGTATTGTCGATAGAGGACGACATAATCGGCCCATTCCCGGTCGAACACCTGCAGCAGGCGTTGATGCATTGCGGCCAAGTCGGCGTCATTGATGAAAATCCGAGGCTGCCCGCCCGGTGTTGTATTGCGCTCGGCGCTGTGAAGTGTCAACAGAGACGCCCAGGGCCAAACGGCGGCGTCCGCGCGCGGCGGCGTGGCCGCTGACGAGCCGGTCAGACTTCCCACCGTCGTGCCAAGCTCCCGGTCCGCATCCAATGACTGGGTCCCGAACAGCAATTCTCGCGTCACCCCCTTGACCAGCAGCAATTCTTCCAGTGACTGCGGAGCGCCATTGCGTGGGGCGTAGGGCGGCTCGAGGCTCGCATAATAATCCACCTCAGCGCCCTCCTGACGGGTCTGGTCGTCCGCGTCTATCCAATCCAGCATGGCGTTGGCAACCGGCAGCGTCATGCCGGGTAATTGCATGAGCGCTTCACTCGCCGCTCCCGCGGATGCCTTCTCCCATTCGAGCAGCATGGCCAGATTGAGCCGTGCCGATTCATTTTCCAGCCCGAAACGGACCGCATTCGGATCGTCCTGATCGTGGCGATGCACAAACACGCTGAAGCGGCACACGCTGCGCGCCAGCGGATCCTCCGCAATGGCCACTCCGCGAAACAAGTCGGGATTGTCAACCCATCCTCCGGCCATGGACCACGCGCCCCTCGGTTGAGACAGAAGTGCTCTGACGGCATGCTCACCCGACAGCGCCGCGTAATGCGCTTGCAGCTCCTCCCCGCGGATGCTGACCGCTTTTTGCTCCAGAAACATCCACTCGGCGAAACTGAAGCCCGCCAGACCGACCATCGTTACGACAATCAGCACGACGACCAGAATCATTCCTTGACGGTCCTTCATCGTGCATCCTCCGGTTGGCGAGGCAGCGTAACGCTGTCACTGCCCGATTCGGAAGCGGGACGCGACCGCGGATCGGGTTTCCGGGCCGCCGGAAGATACACGACCGTACGGAAGAAGCTGGCTTCGTCGTACGCTTCCGCGGCGTCCTCCCCCGCCGCCTCCGTCTCCGCAAGTCCAGTCAGCGGCTCGTGGTCCTTCTCGTCCATGGTCACGCGCATGCGGAGTTCGACGGCTTGCGGCAGACCCCCCATCGACTGGCTGTCCCACCAACCCGACCATCGGGTCCCGTCGAAATAGCGAAATTCCAGCTCGACGACTTCCGGAACGACGTCGGTCTCCCGCGACCCGTCTCCGGGCTCGTCGCCGTAGCCGGAGTCGTCTTCCGCCGACGAGAGGTACGGGTCGACCGTTTCCGACGCGGCGCGGTCGGCCGGCTGCCGCGGTGGGGCCGAGGCGCCGAGGTCCGATGCGAGTTGCCCTCGTGTCTCCCAATGCCACGCCTGTCGGATGAGCCCGGCGTGTTCCAGTACTGCGGAACCGCGGTTTTCGCGCGGCGGTTCAAATCGGTAGGTTACGCGGAACATCTCCGGCACGCGGGACCTGACCTCACGGCTCTGCTCACCGCTCCGACGAACATTGCCGGCGGTGCTCTCCGGCGATCGAATCAACATCGGCACGGCGCGGAGGACGTCGAATTGCAGCGTTTCCGGCGTGCCGATCAGTCCGAATCCGCCCTGTGAGGCCGTGGTAAAATCCGCAGCGGTGTCGGCAATTGAGCCGGCGAGAAAAGGGCGCGAGGAACTGTCGCTTGCAGCGGAACCCGCCGTAGGACGTTCCTGCGGCTCGACGGGACCATCCGCACTGCCTTCCGCGGCGATCTGCGCTGCGCGGTCCACGCTCGGCTCCGCCGCAGTGGATGCGGCGGGCATGGACGGCAGCGCGCTTTCCAGGTCTTCGGAAAACAGTTGGACCAACGATCGAACCAGTTGGGCGCGTGTTACCTGCACGGGGTCTTCGGAAAACAGCCGCACCTGCACGCTGAGCAAGGCCCAGAGCGCGCCAAGCATCACCGCAGAGAGTCCCATTGCGAGCAGCACTTCCAGCAGAGTGAACCCGTCGACCGGCTGCGATTTCCAACTGGTAATCAGAACGGCCACCCATCGCCGTCCGCGATGCGGCGGTTGGCGTCGCCCACGGAGCGCGTTGTGTTTCGATGCAGGCAATGTCCGACGCATCAGTTCGCACTCTCCACCGCCGGCGCTGATGGGGCAACCTCCAAGGGAGGATTCAGCGTACCACGATCCGGCTGCGTTGCACCGTCCATCCAGGCCATCAGGCGGACGCTGGGTTCCGATTTTTTACCGCGAGTTTCCCGCGCCGCGGTCACGCGCAGGGCGCGCATGTTCGGTAAGGATGCCGGCAGTATCTCTACCGAGACGACCCATCCCGGGTATTCTTCCAACGGCACCCTCTGCTCGGACTCGACGGGGACGGCCCCCGCCAGGATTTCGTTGAGTTTTGTCTGACAAATCATTTGCGCCGTATTCATTTCGAGCGCCTTGGCCGCGCTGCGGCTGCCAAGGGTGGACAGTTCGGCCAGGATGAAAACGGACCCCAGCAGAATCGCGCTGGCCAACAGCACTTCCAGCAACGAAAACCCGCCCCGTCGGCAGCTACTCATCGTCGCACCTCGCGCCGTACGACGGGCCCCAACGTGGCGGTGCCCGTAAGACCTCGAAGCCGAACATCAATCCAGGCACCCCGCTGATTCATGACACGCAAACGTGCGTTGTTGGCTCTTCCGTTGGGGTAAAAAACCACGGAACGCGATGACGACGCATCCACGCCGGCGCCCGTCGCGATGGCCATTGGTGATGCATCGCCCGTCGTACCGGAAGGCGGTTCCTCGACGGACGGTTCCGCGCCTTCGGAAAGGTGGGATGGCGATTCGAAAGGATCGGCGAAAAAAACCCCTTCGGGCAGATCGCGCCAGGCGACGGGATCCGGTTCGAAGTCGTCGTCCGTGTCCGCGACGCTCCTTGCTGATGCGTCGCTGGCGGACAAGATGGACCGAGCGCGCGACACGGTTACCGGCGGTTCTTGACCGACATCCGAGGCGGGCAGGATCTCGAAGCGTCGCTTGCCCAACGTATAGCGGACGCGATGCGGTCGTCCCGTCTCCACCGCGCGATGCCTGGTCCTGAGCAGCTCATCGCGCAAGTGTTTGGCGCCGTCGCGGAGTCGTGCCGTCTCCAGTTGTCCGCGAAGCGCGGGCCAACTGAGTGCCGCCAGCGTGGCCAGCACGGCAAGGACGATCATCATTTCCAGCAGCGTGAAACCGCGCGCGGGGCGACGCTCAACGCCATCGTGGGCGGTCCCTGACCGGGCCACGCGACAGCAGATGACCGTTGGAAAACCGGCTCTAGTAACTTCGCCCGCGATGGAAGCACCGTTGGATCTGAGAGTCGCCGGGCCGGCTGTCACCGACACCGGGGGCGCGTTCGTGTCGCCCATGGGTCGGGTTGGCCGGCCGCCCGGCCGTCGCCTACTCTTCTTCGACTTCTTGTTCCGTTCGCCAGTTCACGATGTCATCTTCCGTGCCATCTTCACCGTCGGGTCCCAACGACCAGATATCGGGGAAATCCCGTTCATCGTCGCCGTGCGTGGGCGGAAATTCGTACTGATAGTCGTTTCCCCACGGATCCTTGGGGATTTCAAAGCCCTCCAGGTACGATCCATCCCATTTCGCGGCCAGATCCTGATCCGACGGTTCCTCGATGAGCACCAGCAGGCCATCTTCGGTACTGGGGAACGTTTTCATGTCCAGCGCGTACCGCTGCAGCGTGGTCTTGAACAGGCCGATCTGGGCTTTTGCCGCGCTGATATCGGCTTTCTGCTGTGAACCGAGGATACGTGGTCCGACGAGTCCCAGCAGGATGACGATAATGGCCAGTACCAGCAGCATTTCCATTAGCGTGAAAGCGCCTCGTGTACGTCGCATTCGTGGTTTGCGTAGCATGTGAGAGCTCCTTATTTGTTTGTGTCACCTGATCTAAACTTTGAGCCCGTCCGGGGCTTTGCGGATTTATCCGATGGTGGCGCTCATTTCAAATACCGGTAATAACAGCGCCATCAAGACGAACAGAATGACGGACGCCATAACCAGCAGCATGGCGGGCTCCACCATCCGAACCATGAGGTCGAGTTGCCGATTCAGTTGCCGGTCGATTCCGTCGGCGATATTGATCAGCACATCTTCCAAACGGTTGGACTCTTCCGCCACGCTGATCATGGCCATGATCGGTCGGGGAATGATACCGCACTGGGCCAGCGGCCGCGCGAGGGTTTCTCCCGAGGAGATATTTTCCGCGGACGCATGGATGGCCTTGGCCAGCACTTTATTGCCGGTGGAATCGCTGCTGATGTCGAGCGCCTTCAGCAGCGGCACGCCGTTGCGGAGCAGGGTTCCCAGGATGCGGCAGAATCGCGACAGGGCGAATCCGAGAAAAATCCGGCCCGCGACCGGCAAGCGCAGTTTCCAGGTATCGGCCAGCAGCCTTCCGCGCTCGGAGTGGAGCTGTCTCCACGCCACCAGGCCGGCGATCACGATGACCGATGCCACGACCAGTCCATAAGGGCTTCCCAGCACGTCGCTGATCCATAACAGCCAGACTGTGGCCGTTGGCAGCCCGCCCTGCTGCTCCAGACGGGCAAAGAGTTGCTCGAACTTGGGCACGAAGAAGACGAGCAGCACGACGGTTACGGTAAATCCCGCCACCGCCAGAATCACCGGATAGATCATCGCGCCGACGACACGGGCCTTAAGTTCCTGCTGCTGCTCGAGAAATTCCGCCGTCCGCTTCAGCGAATCCTCCAGGAACGCACCTTCCAGCCCCGCGCGGACCATGCTGATCGTCAGCTCACTGAATACGGTGCTGTGCGCGGCCATGGCCACGTCCAACGACGTGCCGTCGGCCACCCGATTGCGAATGTCCGCCAGAATCTGGGCGAGTTCCGCGTTGGTGGTTTGTTCGACGAGCACGTCCAGTGACCGCAACAGGGGGACCCCGCTGTCCAACAGGTCGGACAGTTGAGCAAGAGTGATGGTAATCTGGCCAACGGATACCCGTTTCTTGGGCAGCCATGTGGGAGCGGCCGGCCGTGAATCTTCCACTTGAAGTGGATAGAGGGACTGTTCGGCAAGGGCGCGCACGGCGTCTCGCTTGCTTTGCGCCGTGATCGTTCCCTCGACGTTCTCGCCGGCGATATTACGTGCGGTATAGGCGAACTCAAGCATTATCATTCCGTTATCCGTAACGGCTCCCTGATGGTCATGCCATGACGCTCAGTCTGCTTTCGTAACGCGAACAACTTCGTCGACACTGGTCACCCCCTGCACCGCCTTCCGCCAACCGTCCTGGCGAAGCGTGCGCATTCCGTCCCTGATTGCCGCCTGTTTGATGACGTTGGAACCGGCCCGCTCGGATGCCAAATGGCGGACCTCGTCATTGGCCATCAGCAACTCGAACAGCCCCACCCTCCCTGTATAACCGGTCCCGCGGCACGCCCGGCAGCCGGTCGGTTGATACAACGATCCGTCGTAATCGGGGAAGGCATCGGGAGAAAAATCGTCGGGCAGGTCGCCGTCTCCCGGCGACCACGGCTGCCGGCATTCGTTGCACAGCGTACGCACCAGACGCTGGGCCATTACTCCCTCCACGGTGCTGGCCACCAGAAACGGCTCCACTCCCATATCCACCAGACGCATGAAGGCGCCCGCGGCGTCATTCGTGTGCAGCGTGCTGAAGACCAGGTGACCGGTCAGCGACGCCTGCACGGCGTTCTCGGCGGTCTCCAAGTCGCGAATCTCTCCGACCAATACCACTTCCGGGTCGTGACGGAGGATACTTCTCAGACTCGATGCGAATGTCAGGCCCACCTTGGGATGAACTTGAATCTGGTTGATCCCGTCCAACTGGTATTCGATCGGGTCTTCCGTGGTAATGATTTTGATGGTGTCGTTCTTGATCTCGTTCAGCGCACTGTAGAGGGTCGTCGTCTTACCCGACCCGGTGGGCCCGGTGACGAGGATGATACCGTGAGGCAACTGAATGAGTTTTTGGAAAGCCCCGTAGACATCGCCTTCCATTCCCACGCCGCGCAACGAAAAGTCCATGCTGTCCTTATCCAGCAGACGCATGACCACGCCTTCTCCATGCAGCATGGGAATGATTGACACACGGATGTCGATCTCGCGGCCCGCAACGCGAAGTTTGATGCGGCCATCCTGCGGGATACGCTTTTCCGCGATGTTCAACCGCGCCATGATCTTCAGCCGGCTGATTATCGCAGCATGAAAATGGTTGATCTCGGGCGGCATCGGCTGCAATTGAAGCACGCCGTCGATGCGATATCGAATGCGGATTCCGGAAGCCATCGCCTCGACATGAATGTCGCTGGCCCGCGCATCAACGGCTTCCCCCAGGATCTCGTTGACCAGCCGGACCACGGAAGCCTCCTGCGCCATCTCGGACGCCTCCGACTGATCCCATTCGATCTCCTCGAGAATCTCGACGCCATCCTGTCCTTCCCGCTGCGCAATGAGATCGTCAACCGTTTCGGCGCCGACTCCCAAGTGAGACTTGATCAATTTGGCCAGTTCGCCCGGTTGCGCTACCACGGCATTGACGCTTTGACCCGTTGCCGTTCCCACCGCATCGATGGCATGCAGATCGAACGGATTTGCAGTAGCCACGATCAGCGAGCCGGCCGCCCCGCCCCGGTACAACGGGAACAGACCATGGCGGTGGATCAGCTTGATGGGAAAGCCTTCCAGCAATCCCAGGTCGATCTCCACTGTCGACAGATCCACGAATTCCAGCCCCAGCGCGTCGCTCACACACCGCAACGCCTCCTCCTCGTCCGCGCAGCCGAGTTGCGAGGCGACGCGGGACAGGTCGCCATCGGCCATGTAGGCCTCGCGAGCCATTCGCACCTCAGCCGGACGCAACACGCGTTGGCTGACTGCCGTACCAGCGGGTTTCATCATGATCGTCGTTCGGGGGTTATCGGGTTACCCATCGTGTGTCCAAGGCAGGTCGGGTTGGGACGCCGTGAGCCGGCACATTCATCCTCGCCTGAACCGTCGTGCCGAAAGACCGACGCCCCCATCCAGAGTGGGTAATGTCACGGGCAACACATACTATGCCCGCAGAAATCAACGCAGAAATCCACCAGGTCTGGCGATCCGACGCGGCATCGATCCCCGACAAGCAGGGTTCACGAGCACCATGGAGTTCGCTTGCAAGCGAAGCACCAGCCTGGGTAGGATACAATTCTCGGCGTGCTTGGTGGCGTGGCGTGATCCGTACATTTTTGCATGCCGCAGCCCCGAGCGGAAAAGCAGAAAACCGTTCGGATCTGCTTCGATACTAACTTAACTTTCACGCCTGTGTCAATTATAAGGAGCCGGCGCGATCCAACGCACCGGCGCGATTTCGGTCACGAAGTTTACCGCCTCCGCCGACGAGCACTATTTTCCGTAAGGTTTTTTCCTGAAACATGTTAGTCAAACGAAAACAACCGGGAATCGCCGCCTGCGGGCGGCCCGCCCCCGCGGCCCGCTGGTGGACCCTTTGCATCTATGCCGGTTTGATTTACGCGCCGACGGCCGAGAAGGTGTGGAGTCAAACCGCGCGTCGATCTTACCCAATCTCCTCAAAAATCCTCCGCTACTCGGAACGCCTGATCGAGACCTACGATAACGACGGAAACGGAGAACTTGAGCAGACCGAATGGCGCATGATGCGGGGCGACCCCCAGATCGTGGACAAGAACGGCGACGGCGTGATCACGCTGGCCGAGCTCGCCCGCCGAGTCTGGAGCTATGGCCGTCGGAGAAAGATCCGATTGCGGTCGCCGCCGCGCACGGCGATGTCGAGTTCTGCCACCGATACGGGCGCGACGGTTTTTGCGACCGACAGCGAGGCAGAGGGGAGCGTGTCCAACGTTGCTGCTCCGCGTCTGGAAGCTCGCCGGTTTTACGTCTCACCCGGCGAGTTGCCGGAAGGTCTGCCCGAATGGTTCACGCAGCGGGACAGGAACGGCGACGGCCAGCTCTCGATCACCGAGTTTTCCGAATCGGCCAGCCGAACCGACGTAGGCCGTTTCGAGCGGTACGACACGAATCGCGACGGCGTTGTGACGGCTCAGGAATGCGCGGCGGCAGGCGTGGGGGACGCACCCGATTCGGCGGCCCCGGAGGGCTGAGGCGGCCCGGTGCCTTCAGCGGCTGCGGCGCCGAGAGCGCCCGCCGCGCAGCGCGCGGTTGAGGATATTCTCGAATCGGACCGCGCTGGTCTTCTTCAGTGCGACGACACGCAGCGCCTGTGCAGGATCCTCGGCAGCCGCCCGGTCCAAGTCCGCGACCAGCTCGCGCACCTCATCGATGAGCGGTTGAGGCGCCAGGACGATAAGCGAATTGGTAGCTTCATCAACCCCCATTGTCATGAGCGGCCCCGTCTGGGCCGCGTTGATCTGTTGGATAATCGCAGCAACGTCCTTGGATACACCACCGGGGACGGGAATTCGTGAACGTTCGCCGCCCGCCGTCAGCTGCGTCTTATAGATCTCGGACAGTACCTCGGCGATTTCCGTCGCCTGAATGTTTTTCACGGGAATCACAGAAGGCTGGTGGCGGGTCAGCGCGTTGGGCAACTCACCGTCGTCGATTGCTTCGAGCAACTGCTGCACGACCATCCGATCCGCTCGCCCCCCTCGTACGACCACGGAATTCGTGCGTTCATCGGCAACCGCCACGACGTCCATGCGGCTTCGTCTGCTGAAGCCGCGGTTTTCGAACAGGCGGTCGATCAATTGAGCGGCAAACAGTGCGTCGGCGTTGCGCAGCGGAATGATCGTAAAATTACCGTCGGCCGTATCGTCGCGATTGGAAAGGGTGCGGAGCAACGCCACGAACTGCTCCAGCGCCTCGGCGTCGTCCGATGCGATCGTCAGGCTATCCGTTCCCGGCGCGACGATAATGGGAGGGAGTGCCGAAACGGGTGCGTCGTTGGAAGTCACCTCCGCGTCGGCACCTGGTCCAGGCGCAACATCGCTGATTTGCGGTGGTGGTGTGCCGGGCCCGTCCCCGCCGCGGGGCGCGGGTGATGGCGATTCGTCGGGTGGCGGCGTCTCGTCGGGTGAAGATGTCGCCCGTTCCTGCGGTGGTTGCCGTCTCCCGCGTGCTTTATTCAAACTGGGGATGACTGCCGAGGGAGTCACCACTTCGATGGCGTTGGGCCGCAACTTGGGCCACACTCGCTGGATCGCGCGCAAGGCGGCATCGGGATCCCCTTCAAACGGCACCACGCGAAAACGTTTCCCCGAGGCGGTGACGGCCATCGCCAATTCCGTTTCTCCCATCTTGATGAGCAGTCGGCGAATGTCTTCGATCTGTTCCGCGCTGGCGCGAACAAACAACTGCTGGGTGGAAAAGTCCGATTCGACCACAGGCCCGGTGCCGTCGTCCCGGTTGTCCGTGCCGAACAGCCTTTCCACGGCCATTTGGGCGGCAAAGGGATCGAGCACACGGAGCTGGAAAACCTCCAAATCCTTTTTATGACCTTCCAATTGACGGATCGTGGCGGCAATGGTCTTGTGCTGTTCCGGCGTGGCGACAACGACCAACTGGCGTGTTCGTGAATCGACGGACCAGCGAGGCTTATCGGCCTGCCGCTCGTACAGTGTGTCCAGGATTTCGCCGAACGATGCGGCATCGCCCTGTTCCAGCGGATAGATTTCCACCGTCGTCGGTCCGCGCTCGGCGTCCTGCCGGACGGCATCCACCATGGAGGCGATTTTCTCGTGTTCGTCAGGCAAGGCGCTGACCACCAGGGTGCCGTCCTGCGCGTTGACGGCGATTTGCGCGGCCGGCACGAGCGTCGCGATCACCGTCTGTAGCGTCGCGGGATCGACGCCGGACGCACGGTACACCTGGGATACGCGTTCGGGGATTTCCGGCACCTGTTCGAGCAACTGAGTCACGGCCGCCTTGATCCTTTCCTGGTCGTCCGGCAGGGCCCACACCAGCAGGCTTTCTCGTTCCGAATTGACGAGCAGTTGCGCGTCTTCCTTGAGCGAAGGATCGAGCATGTCCAGCAGTGCCTGGCCGTCGGCACGCCCCAGTGGATAGACTTCGAGCTGCTTTTTCTTGTCTTCCTTGCGGCTTTCGGATTCCAGCTGTTCGACGGCGGCCCCGATCCGCTGATGGTCGTCCGGCCTGGCCCACGCCAGCAGCATGTCGGGATCATTTCCCACCAGGAATCGCGCGTCGGGCATGGCCGTCGACAATATTTGCATTGCAACGTTGGCCCCCGTTTCCTCAAGCGTATACACGCGCAATTCATCGCCGCGTCGCGCGGCGCCCGTTGCTTCAATTTCCTGCATCGCCTGCTCGATCCGTTCGTGCTCTGCCGGCAGCGCACTCACAATCAGGCTTCGATTGCGCGCGTTGACGGCCATTGTCGCGGTCGGAACCAGCGTGGCCACAATGGACTGGACGGTAGAGGGTTCGATCGATTCAAGCGGATAGACCTTCGAGATCCTTTCCGGTATCTCCGGCACTGCTTCGAGTAATTCCTCGATGGCTTTCTTCAAGGCCGCCTGTTTGTCCGGTCGTGCCCACACGAGCAGGCTCTCGCGCTCGGGGTTCCACATGATCTGCGCGTCTTGGGTCAATGCCGGATCCAGCAGGGAGATCAACGTCTGGCCGTCCGCTCGCCCGAGCGGATAAACCTGGATCTGCCGGGCCGCACCGTCGGCCCGTTCGGTTTCCAGTTGCTGGACAATTTCCTCGATGCGTTGATGCTCCGAGGGCAGTGCGGAGATCACCAGGCTGTCGCCCTCGGCGTTGACGGCCACGCTGGCCGTCGGCACGAGCGTCGCGATTACCGACTGCGCGACCGATCGCGAAGCGCGCTGGAAACGATAGACTTCAGACACGCGTTCGGGAATCTCGGGGACTTGTTCGAGCAGCTGCTGCAGCGCCGCCGCGATGTCCGCCTGCTTGTCCGGCTTGGCCCACACCAACAGGCTTTTGCGCTCGGCGTTGACCAGCAATTGCGCGTCTTCTTTCAGGGACGGATCGAGCATTCCCAACAGCGCCTGGCCGTCGACGCGTCCCAGCGGATAGACTTTCAGCTCTCGCTTATCGTCTTCCTCGCGGCTCTCCAATTCCATCTGCTTGACCGCTGCATCAATCCGCTGATGATCGTCCGGGCTCGCCCATGCCAGCAGCGTGCTGGGGTCCTTGCCTGCCGCGAACCGCGCTTCCGGCATGGCGGTCGACAGGATTTGCACGGCCACGGCCGCTCCCGTCTCCTCCAGCGAATATGCCTTCAATTCATCGTCGCGACGCTCGATGTCCTTGGCCTCCAATTGTTCGACCGTCGAGCGGATCAGCTCGTGCTCTTCGGGAGTACCCCACGCGGCGAGGCTGGCCGTGATCGGATCCAGCTCCACGCGCGCCTCGGGAACCAGGTTGCGCAGCAACTGCGGCAGTTCTCGCCACTGTCCGTTCCGCACCGCATACACCTTGACGCGCCGATCGACTACCGCGCTCTCGGCCTCCAATTCGTCGATGATCTGTTGGATAGTCTCGTGATCGCGCCCGGTCGCTCGCGCGACGATCGTGTGCGCCGTGGCATCGGGATGCAGTACGACATCGGACAAGCGTTCCTGGATCAAGGACACCACCAGATTGAGGTCCGCTTTCTTGACGGGGTGCGCTTTGAGCTGCAGCTGAAACGCCTCGGGCTGCTCGATGTCGATCGCTTCCAGTGATTCGCGGATTCGAGCGTGCTCGTCGGGTCGGGCCCACACCAGCAGCCGCCGGCTTTTCTCGTCCAACTCGATGCGGATCGGTTCGGGAAACAGGCTCGTCATTAGCGAGTGCACTTTCGCGGGATCGCCCGCGCGGACCGGATAGGCCGCCAGACGGCGCTGTTCATCTGGGGGGACTTCCCGCTGGAGCTTCTCGAGGATGTCGGCGATCAGTTGATGCTCGACCGGCTCGGCCCAAATCGTCAGCTCCGTCGCATCCGCATCCGCCATGATCCGCACGCCGGGCATTTCACTCGCCAGGCCCTCGAATACCGCTTCGAATCGCTTGCGCTGATCCGGGGTGACTTGGTACATCTCCAGTCGCCGCTGGGGCTGTTCGCTGTGCGCTGTTTGCAGGCGATCGATGGTCTTTTTGATTGTTTCCTGGTCGCGCGCATCAGCGATCGCCAGTACGCGGCGGTTGTCGGAAGAAACCGTAATCCGAGCTTCGGGCACGAGCGTCGTAAGCAGCGTCTGCAACGCCGGCGCCGTGCCGGACCGTACGGAATAGATCTCCAGCCGGGGTTCCGCTGGTGCGGTGTCTTCGGTCAAAAGTCTCGCCAGCGTCGTGCGGACCGTCTCTTGATCCGAGACGGTGCCGGTGACCAACAAGCCGCTCAACGGCGCATTCCATTCAATCTGCGCGCGGGGCACAAGTTTTCGAAGTGAGGCCAGCACCGAATCGGGCGGCATGTTTTCCAAGGGATGCACTTCCAGTCGCACGTCGTTCCAGCCGGCATCGGACGACTCGAGCT
>Ga0315534_1000631_pt1 | contig 24710 bp, 20 predicted proteins | sample SalMarSW160240MG_FD_203094 | JGI IMG/M metagenome (GOLD analysis project Ga0315534, IMG submission 203094) | Salt marsh sediment microbial communities from the Plum Island Ecosystem LTER, Massachusetts, United States - Salt Marsh Sediment SW1602-40 ...
CGCAGGTCGCCGAGCGGGCTCTGCTCCCCACCCTTGCGGAGCACCACGCCCAGCTGGCGGAGCACGTCCCATACGTAGTCGTTGACCGGGATGGAGAGATCGCCGTAGCGAACAGGATCGAACGCCCGGAGCTCTTGGGCCGAGGTCGATCGGACGCTCACGCCGACCCAGGCGTCGCCGTTGGCCTCCAGCAGTGGCGCGATCTGGCGCCAGATGGCGTCAAGGTCAGGGCCCGTCGTCGTGTTGAAGGGTTCGAGGAAGACGCGACCGCTGAAGTCGGCGGGGTCCTTCGGGTAGCGGACGACGACCCTGGTGACGTACGGGTTGTCTCCGCTCGCCTTCGTCGCCGGGCCGGTCGACGGGCCCGAGTAGGTGTTCGCCGTGCCGGAGAGGAGGAACTCGTCTTCGACGTAGTCGTCGCTGAGGGTCGGGGTCGGCGAGGTGGGAGTGGCCGTGGTGGCGGTGAGCTGCGGGACCCCGCTGCCCTCGGGGATCGGGCGGATGCGCAGATCTGCGATGTCGACGGTCGAGCCGTGGCCGTTGCCGGTGCCGCCGGCCGGCGCCGCGCCAACGGTGGCCATGGCCAGCGCCACGATCGCACCCAGCACGACGGCGAGGCGCCGGCCTCTCCCTCGCCTCAGCCTTCGCGCTGTGAGCGTCGTCCTCATCGGCTTCCCCCCTCCGGTCGTGGTGCCCCGTGCGTCCGAGGCCTCAGCCTGGTGCGTTCACTGCACGGCGATCGGCAGCGTCTCGTAGCCCCTCACGGTCGACGTCGGTGCGATTCGCGCTCGTTCGAGGTCGACGTCCCACTCCGGGAAGCGATCGAGCAGCTCGTCGAGCGCGATCCGGCCCTCGAGGCGCGCCAACGACGCGCCGAGGCAGAAGTGGATGCCGTAGCCGAACGCGAGGTGCTGGCCGACCTGTCGGTGGATGTCGAAGCGGTCCGGGTCCTCGTACCGGCGGTCGTCGCGGTTCGCAGCGGCGACGAGGAAGAGCATGGCGCTGCCGGACGGAACCGTCTGGCCGTGGATCTCCACGTCCTCGGGGACGTAGCGGCCGATTTGTGGGCCCGGTGCCTCGTAGCGAAGCAGCTCTTCGATCGCGTTCGGGATCAGCGTGCGGTCGTCGACGAGCTCTCGCCGCTGATCGGGATGCTCGGCGAGGATCTTGCCGGCCCAGCCGATGAGACGAGTGGTGGTCTCGTTGCCAGCACCTGCGACCACCGTCGTGTAGAGCAGCGCTTCGTCTCGCGTGAGCGTGCGGGTCGTGCCGGTCTCGTCCTCGAACTCCGTGTGCAACAGCTCGGTCATGAGGTCGTCGGACGGGTGCTCGATGCGCCAGTCGATGTAGTCGGCGTACATCTCGCTGCCGAACGTCGGGGCTTCGTCGATGTCCCTCGGCTTGCCCGCCTCGATCCGGAGCGTCGCGTCGATGTGTTCGCGCACCGTCGCCTGATCCGACTCGGGGATGCCGAACAGCATGCCGATCACGCGCATGGGCATCTGCGAACCGAGCTCCGCGATCAGGTCGAACTCGTCGGACCCGACGAGCGGATCGAGGCTGCGTGCGCAGTACTCGCGAATCTGAGGTTCGAGGGCAGACACTCGGCGAGGGGTGAAGACACGCGACAGGAGGCCGCGGTGCACGGTGTGCGCGGGCGGATCCTCGAAGATGAGCGTGCCCGGCGGGAGCTCGACCCCCGACTTGATGAGCTCGAGGACCCCGCCGCGACCCGAGATGTAGCGCTTCGCGTCGACGAGCCCCTGCTCGCAGTCCTCGTACCGGCTGACCGCGAAGAAGTCGTAGTGCTCGTTGTAGTAGAGCGGGGCTTCCTCCCGGAGTCGGCGATAGGTCGGCCAGGGATCGGGATCGTTGATCGCGGTGTACGGGTCGTACTCGACGTCGCTCATCCTCGTGCTTCTCCGCGTCGAAGCCCCTGTCGCAGCACGAACTTCTGCACCTTGCCCGATGGCGTGCGTGGCAGGTCATCGACGACGTACAGCGACTCGGGCCACTTCTGGCGCGCGAGCCCGGTGGTGGCGAGGTGCTGCTGCATCGCGGCGAGCGTCGGCGCCGTTGCGTCCGGGTGGACGCGAACGACTGCGGCGGCACGCTCGCCGAGCCGGTCGTCGGGCTCGCTGACGACGCTGACCTCCGCGATCTCGTCGATCTGCATGAGCAGGTCCTCGACCTCGACGGCGCTGATGTTCTCGCCGCCGCGGATGATGACGTCGGAGATGCGGTCGACGATCGTGAGGTAGCCGTCGTCGTCCAGTGTCCCGACGTCACCCGTCCGGTACCAGCCCTCGTCGTCGAACGCCGCGTCGGTCAGCTCCCCGCTCGTGTACCCGAGGAAGCAGTCGGGCCCACGGCTGAGGATCTGGCCATCGGCGTCGAGACGCACTTCGACCCCGAGCAACGGCCGGCCGTCGGTTCCGAGGCGCTTCTCCGCCGGGTCGGTCCGGGGAGAGCCGGTGATCGACGGGTGCTCCGTGCTCCCGTACGACCGGAACACCTTGATCCCCAGCTCCTCGGCTCGCCGCGTGACGGCCTCGGGTACGGAGGAGCCGCCGAGCCCGCACGACGGCATGAGCGCCAGGTGCTCGGGCTCGAAGTCCGGGTGGTCGAGGAGGCTGGTGAGGAAGTAGGTCGCGCCGCCGTGGAAGCTGAGGCCGTGCTCGGTCATCAGGCGCAGGACCACGCCCGGGTCCCACACGTCGACGAGGTTGACCGGGACCGCGGTCGCGAGCGGCAGCAGGAACGCCGCCAGCATCCCGATGAAGTGGCCGACGGGCGTGCCCGTGACGGGCGGAGGGCCATGGGGGTAGTTCGCGTCGAGCTGGCGCGTCTCGAACGCGATTGTCTGGTGGGAGTGCACCACACCCTTCGGGTCGCGCGTCGTGCCCGACGTGAAGCCGACGAGGGCGGGCGACGTCGGGTCGACCGGTAACGGGGCCGAGAGTGGGTCGTCGCCGATGCGATCCTCGAATCGCGTCGCCCGCGCGGGAAGCGTGGAGGATGCACCGACGACGAGCCAGGTCGCGTCGGGATGGTCGTCCGCCGCCTCGGCATAGTTCGCGAGGTAGTCGTTGAAGCCGAACTGCTCGGGCGTGACGATCACCGACGGCCGAGTGACGTCGAGGACGTAGCGCACCTCCTTGGGCCCGTAGAAGTGAACGATCGGGACCACCACGGCACCGAGGAACGCCGACGCCCAAAACGTGATCGCGGCCTCGACCCAGTTCGGCAGCTGGAACACGACCACATCACCCGGCCCGACGCCGCGCGACTGCAGCGCGGAGGCGAGCGACCTGGCCGCGCGGTCGACGTCTGCGAACGTGCCCTGCCAGGGGCGCACGGCTGAGTGCACGCGGAACTCGTTGTCGCCCGCGTTGCGCAGACCTCGAGCCACGACGTCGCCGAGGCTCTCGTCGCGCCACCAGCCCTCGTCGCGGTATCGCCGCACCAGCTCGCCCGGCACGGTGCGCAGCGGCCAGCGCGCGCTCGCGGGTCTGGTGCTCGCGGTCACGGCGAGGTGTGTAGCACATGAGGGATACGTTGTTCTAGGTTTCGTAGAACACCGTTCTTTCGTGCACGGGTCACGTGTTCATGGCCGACGGGGGGCTCATCCCACAGTGAACGAGTCACCATGGCAAGGATCGGGCGCATGACGGCGACGGTGGAGGTCGCCGACACCCTCGATGAGCTGCTCACCCCGGAGTGGCTCACGGCCGCGTTGGGTCTGCGCTTCCCTGGCGTGCGCGTGCGCTCGGTGACGCCAGGTCCGGTCGTCGAGCGGGTGTGCACGAACGCGCGCTTCACGATCGAGGCCGAGGATGGGCTGCCACCCGGACTGCCCGCCGAGCTGTGCGCCAAGGGGTTCTTCGCCGAGTCGTTCCGTCCCTACCGCGTCGCGGGGGAACCGGAGACGCGCTTCTACCGTGACGTCGCGGCTTCGGTGGACATCCGCACCCTGCGCAGCGTGTACGCCGACGTCGAGCCGGCCACGGGACACGGTGTCGTCATCACGGAAGACGTCGTCGCGCAAGGTGCCACGTTCCTGGATGGCTCCAGCACCTACTCGGTCGACCTCGCGGCCGAGAGCATCGCCGAGCTCGCCAAGCTGCACATCGCGACCTGGATGGAGGACTCGTACGCAACGCAGTCGTGGCTCGACTCGCGACTCGAGCGCCAGCTCCTGGCGCGGGGAGCGAGGGAGATCGCGACGAACTTCGGCGGCCCGATCGGTGCCGGCGTTCCGTCCGAGGTCCGTGACGTCGAGCGCCTCGTCGAGTGCTGCCGCAGACTCGCGGCCGAGACGCACGACGTGAGGCCGTGGTGCATCGTCCACGGTGACCCGCACATCGCGAACGTGTTCCTCGACCGACACGGTCATCCCGGCCTGTGCGACTGGCAGCTCGTCCAGCGTGGGCCGTGGTACCTCGATCTCGGGTACCACGTCGCCGCGGCGCTCGACGTCGAGGATCGTCGCGCGGCAGAGCGCGACCTCGTGCAGGAGTACCTCGATCGCCTCGCGGCCGCGGGCATCAACGCGCCGTCGTGGGACGACGCATGGAATGGGATCCGGCGCGGGATCGTCCACGGCTTCTTCCTGTGGAGCATCACGCTGAAGGTCGACCCGCCGATCACGACTCGGCTCCTCGAGCGGTTGGGAACCGCGGCGGCCGACCACGACGCGCTCAGCACCGTCTAGAACAGGCAGCCAATGGACGAGGAAAGTGCGTTCGAAGGCGTTCGAGTCGTCGAGTTGGCGCAGTGGGTGTTCGTGCCCGTGGCCGGCGCGCTCCTCGCCGACTGGGGCGCCGACGTCGTGCGCATCGAGAAGCTGGAGGGCGACCCGTATCGCGGCCTGGCCACGCAGGGCATCGGGACCGACAGCGGTGGCGTGAACCTCTCGCTCGCGCTCGCCGGGCGCGGGAAGCGATCGGTCGCGGTCGATCTCCAGCGCCCAGAGGGGAAACGGATCGCCGATGAGCTCATCGCCTCCGCCGACGTCTTCCTGACAAGCCTGCGGCCGGGCGCGCTACGACGGCTCGGACTCGACGCCGAGACGCTGACGGCGCGCCATCCGTCGCTCGTCTACGCACGCGGCCACGGCTATGGCGTCCGCGGTCCCGACGCCGACGCTCCCGGCTACGACGCGTCGGCGTTCTGGGCGCGCGGCGGTCTTGCGCACGTCCTCACGCCACCCACGCTGCTGGACCCGATCAGCCAGCGTGGCGCGATGGGAGACCGCAACGGGGCGATGGCGCTCGCCTTCGGGATCGCGTCCGCGCTGCTCCGACGCACCCGCACGAACGAGGGCGGTGTCGTCGACGTGTCGCTGCTCGCGACCGCGATGTGGACACTGTCGTCCGACGTGCTCTCCGCGCTGCAGGGTCACGAGCCCCGTGCGCCCTCTGACGAGATGCGGTTCATGAATCCGCTCGTGGCGTCGTACCGCACGAGCGACGGTCGCCACATCCAGCTGGTGTTCCTCGAGGCCGACCGCTACTGGGGCGACTTCTGCCGTCTGATCGGACGCGACGACCTCGCGAGCGATCCTCGCTTCACGGATCTCGCGGCGCGGCGCGAGCACGCGCCCGAGTGCGTCGCCGCCCTGCGCGAGGAGTTCGCGGCGCGCACGTTCGCCGAGTGGAAGGAGCTGCTCGCGGGGATCGACGCGCCGTGGGCGCCGGTGCAAGCCGTCGAGGAGCTGCTCACCGACCCGCAGGTGCTCGCCAACGACTACCTCGGCGACGTGGAGATCGAGGGCGGCCCCACCTACCCGCTGCCGACCGGTCCGGTGCAGCTCGACGAGCGTCCGCCGCCGCTGCGCCGCGCGCCGGAGCACGGCGAGCACACCGAGACCGTGTTGCTCGACCTCGGCTACTCGTGGGAGCAGATCGGTGAACTGAGCTCGGCCGGCGTGATCCCGTGACGCCGTCACGACGCCCCCGCCCGGTGCCCGACGAGCAGTCGGCGCCGTACTGGACCGCGGCCGCGGAACACGTCCTCACCGTGGCGCGCTGCGCCCGCTGCGGGAGGTACACGATCCCGGTCGACATCGTGTGCGCGAGCTGCCACAGCACCGCGCCCGGATACCGCTTCGAGCCCGTCAGCGGGCACGGCACCGTGCGCAGCTGGACGGTGATCCGACAGTCCTTCGTGCCCGGGTTCGAGCACGACGTGCCGTTCGTGCTCGTCGATGTCGAGCTCGACGAGCAGGTGGGGCTCCGCATGATCGGCCGGTTGCTGGACGGGGTGGACGCTCCACTGCACGTCGGCGACCGGGTGACGGTCGCGTTCGAGGACGTCGACCCCGAGTGGTCGGTTCCCGCGTTCACCCTGGACGCCTCGTGAGCGAGGGCTTTGCCGCGCGGGACGAGGTGGCGATCGTCGGGTACGCGCAGAGCGCGATCCAGCGGCACGCCGACCGTCCGCTGGGCGCCCTTGCCGTGGACACGGCGCTCGCCGCGATCACCGACGCGGGCCTCACCGCGGACCAGATCGACGGCTTCGTCGGCAGCGCGCTGTTTCCGACCGCGGGCGCGCACGCGGCCGTCGACGGCGTGAGCATCGTCACGCCGGGATGGCTGGCGGAGCACCTCGGAGTGAACCCCCGCTATGCATCGGGGTTCCAAGGCTTCGGCCAGATCCCCGGCTCGGTCGCGCTCGCGGTCAACGCGGTCGCATCGGGTGCCGCCGACCACGTGCTCCTGCACCGCGCGCTACACAACCCGGCCGGCCGCTACCACGCCAATCCGATGCAGGAGGCTGCGGGCGCCACGCAGTGGACCGTGCCGCAGGGCTTCTTCGGACCGCTGGCGATGATCGCGCTGCCCTACAACGAGTACCTCCAGCGGTACGGCGCCTCACGCGAGGCGATGGCAGCCGTGGTCGTCGAGGCCCGCAAGAACGGCGCGCGGATCCCCTGGTCCTACTGGCACGGCCGACCGCTCGCGACGCAGGACTACCTGGACGAGCCGGCGATCGCGGACCCGATCGCTCGTTTCGACTGCGACATCCCCGTCGACGGCGTCGGGGCCTTCGTCCTCACGTCCGCGGCGCGCGCCAAGGACCTCCCGCACCGCCCGGTGCACGTGTCGGGCTACGCCCTCGGGCACTCGACCGTGCGTCGCGTCATGACGCACTGGCCGCTCGACGACATCATGACGACGGGTGCCGAGACGGCGCGTCGCCTCTGGGCGCACGCAGGGATCGGTCGCGGCGAGGTCGATCTCCCACAGCTCTACGACGGCTTCTCGCCGCTCGTGTACTTCTGGCTCGAGGCGCTCGGGTACTGCGGGCCCGGCGAGGCGCACGAGCTCGTGCAGTGCGGCATCGACAGTGACGCGGCCGACGCGCTGCCGATCCTCTCCGGCGGTGGGGCGCTCGGGAACGGCCGGATGCACGGGGTTCCCCAGATGCTCGAGTGCTACCTACAGCTCTCCGGCCGCGCCGGCGAGCGCCAGCGTCCGGGCACGTCTGTCGGGCTCGCCTGCCACGCGTCACCGCACCTCGGCGGGGCAGTGGTGTACCGAGCCGGCTCGTGACCGCGCTCGGTTGCGAGATACGAGGTTCTTTGTTAGATAGAACGCTGTTCTGCCGGCCCGGGGGGAGCGCGTGGACACCTTGATCGAGGAGCGCCGCCCGTACATCGCCGGCGACTGGATCGACGGGGACGGCGCGTTCCCGGTCGAGAACCCGGCCGACGAGTCGCGCGTCGCCGACGTCGCTGTCACGCCACTCGCCGAGGTCGAGCGCGCGATCCGAGAGGCGCGCCGGTCCTTCGACGAGGGCACGTGGGCGTCGACGACGCCGACCGAGCGGGCGCGCGTGCTGCACGCGCTCATCGACCACATCGAGGCGAACGGCGACACGCTCGTGGCGACGATGGTCGCCGAGGCGGGGCAACCGACGATGTTCGCCGAGCACGCTCAGCTCCGCATGGGCGTGACGCTCGCGCGCGGGACGATCGACCTCTATCTCTCGATGCCGCACGAGCAGGCGAGCCCCGTTCCGGTCGACGAGCTCGTCTTCGGTCGTGTCGCGCTGAGCGTCCGCCGCCACGAGCCCGTGGGCGTGGTGAGTGCGATCACGCCGTACAACGCCGCGATCATCATGGCGTTCCAGAAGCTGATCCCGGCCCTCATGGCAGGGAACTCGGTGGTGCTCCGGCCGAGCCCACTGACGCCGATCTCGTCGCTGATCTTCGGGGCCGCGGCCGACGTCGCGGGACTCCCCGCCGGCGTGCTCAGCGTGGTCGTCGAGCAGGGGAGCGACGCAGCCGAGCTGCTGACGACGGACCCCGGCATCGACATGGTGTCGTTCACCGGGTCCACCGCCGTCGGCCAGCGCATCCTCGCCCAGGCTGCACCCACCGTGAAGCGCGTCGCGCTGGAGCTCGGCGGCAAGTCCGCGCAGATCTACCTCCCCGACGCGGTCGACCGCGCCGCACAGGGCGCGGCGATGGTCGTCGCGATGACCGCGGGCCAGGCGTGCGTCGCGGCCACACGGATGCTCGTGCCGAAGGAGCACAAGGACGACGTCCTCGAGCTCGTCGGCGCGGCGTACGGAGCCATGAAGGTCGGCGCGCCGACGGATCCCACCGCGACGATGGGACCGGTGATCACGGCGGCTCAGCGCGAGCGCTGCGAGAGGTTCGTCGCGCTGGCCGAGGAGCACGGCGGGAAGACGACGGTCGGCGGCGGCCGACCCGCCGGGCTCGACCGCGGGTACTACTTCCAGCCGACCGTCCTCGATCTGCCCGACAACGCGAACCCGGCAGCGCAGGAAGAGATCTTCGGCCCGGTGCTGTCCGTCCTCGCCTACGACGACGTCGACGACGCGGTGCGCATCGCCAACGACAGCCCGTACGGGCTCTCGGCCCAGGTCTACGGGAGCGACGTGGGCGCGGCGACGCAGGTCGCGCGCCGACTCCGCACCGGAGCAGTGAACGTGAACACGGCCATGTTCAGCGCGTACGCGCCGAGCGGCGGCTACAAGCGCAGCGGTCTCGGCCGAGAGCGCGGACCCGACGGGATCCGCGCGTTCCAGGAGGTCAAGCATCTCGCGATCGGCGAGCTCCGATGACGAACGACAGGAGGTCGAGATGACCGACGCATCGCTGGACTGGCTGATCTCGGTCGACGACCACATCCTCGAGCCGCCGCACGTCTGGGTCGATCGCGTGTCCGCCAAGGACCGTGATCGGGCACCGCACATGGAGCACGACGACGACGGGCTCGACTACTGGGTCTACGACGGCAACCGCTATCCGAGCTCCGGTCTCAGCGCGGTCGCCGGCAAGTCGAAGGAGGAGTTCAGCCCCGAGCCCCTCCCGTACTCCGAGATGCGGCCCGGCTGCTACGACCCGAAAGCGCGCCTCGAGGACATGGACCGCGCCGGGATCCTCGCGTCACTGTGCTTCCCGACCGTGACGCGCTTCTGCGGACAGCTGTTCATGGAGGCGAGTGACCGGGAGTTCGGCTTCGTCTGCCTCCAGGCCTACAACGACTGGATGATCGAGGAGTGGTGCGGTAGCGCACCCGGGCGGTACATCCCGCTCGTGCTGATCCCGATGTGGGATCCGCCCCTCGCCGCGAAGGAGCTCGAGCGGTGCGCGGGGAAGGGCGCGACGTCCTTCGCGTTCTCGGAGAACCCCGCGCCTCTCGGCCTGCCGACCATCCATGACCAGGACCGCTACTGGGACCCGGTCATGGCCGCGGCGAACGACCTCGAGCTGGTCGTCTCGATGTACGTCGGTTCGTCGTCGCAGGTGCCCCAGATCGCGCCCGACGCGCCGTTCCTCGCGAACCTCCCGTGGGGCGCGATGCGCACCTCGGGCGCGATGCTGTCGTGGCTGTTCAGCGGCATGTTCGAGCGGTTCCCGAAGCTGAAGATCGCGCTCTCCGAGGGCGAGATCGGCTGGATCCCCTACTACCTCGAACGGGCCGAGCAGGTGCTCGACAAGCAGCGCCACTGGGTCAAGAAGATGGGTTTCCTCGGGCACGCCGCAGCCGACGACACGCTCGACCTCGACAGCTTCGACGTGCGCGGCACCTTCCGCGAACACATCTACGGCTGCTTCATCGACGACGCGCACGGCATCAAGAGCCTCGACGAGATCGGCGAGGACAACGTGATGTGCGAGACCGACTATCCGCACTCGGACTCGACGTGGCCCGACTGCATCGGTGTCGTCAAGCGCCGCATCGGTCACCTGCCGACCGAGACGCAGTACAAGCTCCTGCGCGGCAACGCCGAGCGGCTGTACCGCTTCCTCCCCGCCGAACCGCCGGTGCTCGCGGATGCCTGAGCCGGTGCGCGTGCTCGACGGAAAGTCGGCGGTGATCACCGGCGCGGGCTCGGGCGTCGGGCGCGCATCCGCGCTGCGCTTCGCCGAGGAGGGAGCGAAGGTCGTCTGCGCCGACGTCCGGCGCGATTCGGTCGACGAGACCGTGCAGCAGGTCGAGGCCGCCGATGGTGTCGCGGTCGCCGTCGAGTGCGATGTGTCCGACGACGAGCAGGTCGCGGCGATCATCGCGGCTGCTGTTGATTCGTTCGGACGGCTCGACATCCTGTTCAACAACGTCGGCGTGCCGACGCCTCGCCTCGGCATGGCGTTCGAGGAGCACAGCGTCGACGACTTCGACCGTCTCGTCGCGATCAACCTTCGCGGTGTCTTCCTGGGCTGCAAGCACGCGGTGATGCGGTTCAAGGAGCAGGGCGACGGCGGCGCGATCCTCAACACCGGCTCGATCGCCGGCCTCGTCGGCTGGGGCGGCAGCGTCTATGGCGCGACGAAGGGCGGCGTGCATCAGCTCACGCGCGGCGTCGCGATCGAGGCGGCGCCGTTCGGCATCCGTGTGAACGCGATCTGCCCCGGCGCCATGCCGTACACGAACTTCGCCAGGGCCGGGGGCCTCGAGGCATCAGGCGAGGACCTCGAGCGGATCGCCGAGCACGTCGGGACGATGCACCCACTCGGCCGCCCGATCACGGCCGAGGACTGCGCGAACACCGCGGTCTACCTCGTGTCCGATCAAGCTGCGAACATCACCGGCGTTCTCGTGCCGGTCGACGGCGGGTACGTGGCCAAATGACGGGAGTGGAGCGCGCGCGCCTGCTCGATCGGGACGAGCTGCGGAAGTACTTCGACCTCCGCAGCCCGCTCATGGTGCTGACCGGTGGGGACTACACCGACGATCCCTACCCGATCTGGCGCGAGCTCCGCGAACAGGCGCCGGTGCACGAGGGCACGGTGCACGGGCTCACGGGGTACCCGGGTGACCCCTTCTTTCACGGACTGCCCTTTCCCGACCGTCCGCACTTCTCGGCCTTCAGCTTCGCGGCCTGTGATGAGGCGTACAGAGACGAGGAGCTGTTCGCGTCGTCCCACGAAGCCGAGGGTCCCGACTCGGCCGAGGTCGGGGTGATGAGCAGCATGCTCTCGATGGGCGGGGCGCGCCATCGTCGGTTCCGCGGACTCGTGCAGCCGTCGTTCGTTCCGGCGAAGGCGCAGTGGTGGATCATGAACTGGATCGAGCATACGGTGCACATGCTGATCGACAACTTCGTCGACGACGGCCGCGCGGAGCTCAACGTTGACTTCGCGGCCGCCATCCCCGTCCTGACGATCACAGGGAGCTTCGGCGTCCCGGTCGAGCAGGCGCTCGTGATCCGCCAGTCGATGTCCGACCCGCCCAAGGTGATCGAGATGCTCCAGCCGATCGTCGACGCGCGCAGACGCGACCCCGGGGATGATCTCATGAGCGTCCTCGTCGCTGCCGAGTACGAGGACGACGAGGGCGTGACCCACGTCCTCTCGGACGCCGAGATCTACTCGTTCGCGATGCTCCTGCTCGCCGCCGGCTCCGGGACAACGTGGAAGCAGATGGGCATCACGCTCGCCGCGCTGCTCCAGCGCCCGGAGGCGCTCGCGGCCATCACCGCCGATCGCGAGCTACTCCGGCCCGCGATCGAGGAGTCGCTCCGGTGGAACCCGACGGATCCGATGTTCTCGCGCTGGGTCACGCGTGACGTCGACTTCCACGGCGTTCACCTTCCTCGGGGCTCGGTGCTCCATCTGTGCCTGGGCGCGGCGAACCACGACCCGGAGCGCTGGGACGACCCGGACGAGTTCGACATCCACCGCGCGCTGAAGCCGACCCTGGCCTTCGGGAACGGTCCGCACATCTGTCTCGGCATGCACGTTGCGCGCGCGGAGATGCGCGTCGGCATCGACGCGCTGCTCGAACGGCTCCCGAACCTCCGACTCGACCCCGACGCCGAGCCGCCGCGTTTCATCGGCCTCTACGAGCGCGGCACGACCGAGATCCCGGTGGTGTTCGGATGAGCGACTCGGAGCAGGGCTACGAGTCGCCCGACCTCACGCTCATCGGCGACGAGCACGTGCTGCGGTACCGCGAGACGGCCGGTGAGGTGGGGTATCTCTGGAACGGTGTCCCGACGCTCCTGTTGACCACGACCGGCCGGCGCACCGGGGAGTCGCGAACGTCCGCATTGATCTTCGGCCGCGACGGCGACGACTACGTCGTCGTCGCGTCAATGGGCGGGATGCCGCAGCACCCGTCCTGGTACCACAACCTCGTCGCGAACCCGTCGGCCGAGATCCAGGTGAAGGCCACCCGGATCCGGGTGACCGCCCGCACCGCGTCGGACGACGAGAAGCCGCGGCTCTGGGGCCTCATGACGAGCATCTGGCCCAACTACGACACGTACCAGTCCCGCACCGACCGACAGATCCCGGTCGTCGTGCTCTCGCCGGCATGAGCACCACGGCGCAGCCATTGCAGTCGGTCGTCGAGCGGGCGGCGGAGCGTTCATCTGCCGTCGTCCGCTCGCGCGCACGGCAGGCCCAGCAGGCGCAGGCGATCATCGACGCCGGGCGCCGATTGATGATCGACCGCGGCGATGAGTTCACGACGCAGGAGCTGGTGAAGGAGGCCGGCGTCGCGCTGCAGACCTTCTACCGGCTCTTCTCGAGCAAGGACCTGCTCCTGCTCGCGGTGCTCGAGGCGACGATCGCGGACTACTGCCTCCAGATCGACGAGGCCGTCCGCGTGATGTCGGACCCCTTGGCACGCCTTCGCACCGTCGTGACGTCGGCGGTCCTTGCTTTCAGCGCGGGTGGTCAGCCGGCGGCGCGGTTCGTGACCGCGCAGCACTGGCGATTGCATCAGCTCTACCCCGAGGAGGTGGCTCGCGCCACGCAACCGTTCTCGGACCTGCTCGCGCGACACATCGATGAAGCAGTCGCGCAGGGATCGTTGGCGCCGCGCGACGTCGCACGCGAGTCGTGGTTCACGACCCAGCTCGTCATGGCAGTGTTCCACCACTTCGCCTTCGCCACCGCACCCGACGACCCCGACGCGGTCGCGGAGCAGCTGTGGCAGTTCTGCTTCGCCGCGCTCGGCGGGCGGGCAGACCAGATCGAAGCAGAGGGCCCGTAGGGCCCTCGTGAAACGGCCATGGGCCGGTCCAGGGGGGAACAGAGACCATGCGCAATCGAACGATCCTGATCGTTGCGGTGCTCGCCGTCGTCGTCGTCTCGCTCGTACCACTCAGTGGGACCGGCGTCGCGAGCACTCGAGCTCAGAAGGCTGACGGTCCGGTCGTCAAGGTCGGATTCATGACGCCCGTCGAGTCGGAGGGCGTGAGCAATCCGCAGGATCCCGATGCCATCAAGGCCGCCACCAAGTACTTCAACAAGCAGGGTGGTGCGGGGACCGAGCACAACCGCATCGAGCCGGTGATCTGCGACACCCATGGCGACGCGAACGGTGAGGTCGCGTGCGCGCGGCAGATGGCGGACGAAGGTGTCGCTGCTGTTCTCGGTGATCTCATCTTCGAGAACGCGGCCGGGGTCACCGACGTCCTCGAGCAGGCCCAGATCCCACGCATCGGGCTGAGCGCGTCCAACCCGGCCGACTTCAGCTCACCGATCGCGTTCCCGGTGTCCGCAGGTCCCCTGGGCGAGGTCGTCGGGGCCGCGGCTGGGCTCGACCAGGCGGGTGACAAGAAGATCGCGCTGATCCAGGTCGAGACGCCGACCGCGAGCTCGGTCCCGCCGCTGCTCGAGCCTCCGTTCGCCGAGATCGGCGTGGAGCTCCTGGACCCGATCCTGGTGGGGACGGGCGAGAGCGACTACTCGACGTTCGTCGCCGACGCGCAGCGTGAGGGTGCCGACGCCGCCACGCTGCTGCTCAGCGAGCAGGCTGCAGCGCAGTTCGTCGCGGCGACCGCGCAGCTCCGGCCCGGCTTCCGGCTCTCGGGACTCTCGCCTTCGTTCACCATCGAGGTGCTGCGCGAGAACAAGGACGTGACGAAGGGGATGGTCCTCGCGAACTCGTTCCCGTACCCCACGGCGAACAACGTCGGCAGGTTCCCCGGTCTCAAGACGTACTTCGGCGCGATGAAGGCCGGCGGGATCTCGATCGACGAGCTGAACACGGCGTCGCTGAGGATCTGGGTCGCCATGCTCGGCTTCGTGCGCGCGGCGGCGGACCTCGACGCGGTCACGAACGAGACGGTCCTCGACGCGCTCGGGACGGCGCAGGAGCTTGACATGGACGGGCTCATCCAGCCGTGGACGCCGTCGACGCCGGGGTACGGGATCTTCACGCGGATCTCGAACCACTTCGTCTACGTGATGACGTTCGACGGCAAGAACGTCGCCACCAAGAAGGCACCCATCGACATCGGGCAGTACTTCTCGTCGTGACGGACGAGACCCTGCTCGAGTGTCGCGGTCTCGCGACCGGCTATGCGGGGATGCCGGTCGTCCGCGACCTCGAGCTCAGGGTCGACGCGGGTGAGGTGGTGGCGCTGATCGGCTCGAACGGAGCCGGGAAGACCACCACCCTGCTCACGCTCGCCGGCGAGCTCCCACCGATCGCGGGGGAGGTCTTCTTCCGGGGCGAATCGACGACGGCGTCGTTGAGCCGGCGTGCGCGCCGGGGTCTCGGGCTGGTCACCGAGGAACGGTCCGTGTTCATGCGCCTGACCACCGCGGACAACCTGAAGGTCGCCGGCGTCTCGCGAGACGACGCGGTCGAGCTCTTCCCCGAGCTGGCCCCGCTGATGAAGCGCACTGCAGGACTGCTGTCCGGGGGTGAGCAGCAGATCCTGACGTTGGCGCGGGCGCTGGCACGTCGACCGGCGGTGCTCCTCGTCGACGAGCTGTCGCTCGGACTCGCACCGCAGGTGGTGAGCCGACTGCTCGAGAGCGTACGGCGGGCTGCCTCCGAGCACTCGATCGCGGTTCTGTTGGTCGAGCAGCACGTTCGGACGGCGCTCTCGGTCGCGGATCGCGTCTATGTGATGCAGCGCGGGCGGATCGCCTTGGACGGAGCGGTCGACGAGATCCGTGACCGAATCGACGAGGTCACGCAGGCCTACCTCGCGGGGGGCCGCGATCACGACGTCGCGTTGACGACGTGAGCGCTCCGCAGCGCGGCTAGCGCACGGCAGAGATCCATGGCCGACGCCATCCAGTTCGCGATCCTCGGGCTCGGGGCCGGAGCCGCATACACGCTGCTCGCGCAGGGCATCGTGCTGATCTACCGCGGCTCGGGCGTCGTGAACTTCGCACAGGGCGGGATCGCGATGTTCGCGTCGTACTTCTGCTTCCTGACGCTCGTCGGAGACCGGGGCTGGGCCGTCGAGCTCGCAATCCCAGTGGCAGTGCTGGCCGCCGCGCTGCTCGGCGTTGCGATCCAGAACGGGGTGCTGCGCTTCCTCAGCGGTTCGGCACCACTCGTCCGCCTGGTCGCCACGCTCGGCGTGCTGATCGTGCTCCAAGGGCTCGCCGGTCGCCAGCTCTGGGACGTGCAGTTTCACCAGGTCGACCAGTTCCTGCCGTCCGACGTTCACACGCTGAACGAGTTGTTCGGCTTCAGCGGCGACCTGGGACACGTCGTCGTCCAGACCGATCGACTCATCCTCGTCGGCATTGCGATCGCGTTGACCGTGCTGCTCTGGGCCTTCACGCGATTCACCCGCATCGGGCTCGCGATCTCCGCGAGTGCCGAGAACGAGCGGGCGGTCGCGGCAGTCGGATGGTCACCGAACCTGCTCGCGACGGTCACGTGGGGCATCGGCGGCGCGATCGCGGGCCTCGCAGGGATCCTGCTCGCACCGAATGCGGGGTTGAGTCTCTCGGTGTTCACGATCGTCGTCACGGTCTCGGCGCTTGCAGTCGCCCTGATCGGCGGCTTTCGCTCGTTCCCGCTGACCCTGGTCGGTGGCCTCGCGCTCGGGATCGCGGAGAGCCTCGTCCTCTTCTACTCGAGCGACATCAGTGACGGATTGGAGAGCGCGTTCGGCATCGAGAACGGAGCCACCGGCCTGCAGCGGGGCCTGCCCTTCCTGGTGATCGTCGTGCTGCTGGTCGCGGGGGGCCGGGCGCTTCCCTTGCGGAGCCATGTGCTGGAGCGGCAGCCCGACCTCGGAACGGGGTTCGTCAACCGCTGGCTGCTGGTCGCGTCGGTCGGTGCGTTCGCCCTCCTCGACGTGTTCGCGTTCGACGACACGTGGGCGACGGCGCTGTTCACCTCGGTGATCGCCGGCATCTTCATCCTCTCAATGGTCGTCCTCACCGGCTACGCCGGGCAGCTCTCCCTCGCGCAGTACGCGATCGGCGGTCTCGGGGCACTGTGCGCGTCTCGCCTCATCGCTGAAGAGGACTGGCCGGCTGAGGTTGCATTCATCGCCGGCATCCTGTTCGCGATATGCGTCAGCGTCGCGTTCGCAGTGCCCGCGCTCCGCACCCGGGGTGTGAACCTCGCGGTCGTCACGCTCGGGTTGGGATTCGCCATCCAGCAGATGGTGTTCGCCAACCAGTTCTTCACGGGTGGTTTCGGGGGCGTGACCGAGATCGGCGAGATCGAGGTCTTCGGCTGGAACGTGAGCTCGGCGCTGCACCCGCAGCGGTTCCTCATCGTGTGCCTCGGCGTGTTCGTGATTGCCGCGCTCGTCGTCGCCAACCTTCGCCGGTCGGCATCGGGGCGGCGGCTGATCGCCGTCCGGGCCAACGAGCGCGCGGCCGCTTCGCTCGGGATCAGCGTGCTCGGAGCCAAGCTCTACGCGTTCGCGGTCGGCGCCGCGCTCGCGTCCGCCGGCGGCGTCCTCCTCGCGTTCAAGGACACGACCGTGGTGTACAACCGATACCAGCCGTTCGAGTCGATCACCGCGGTCGGGAACGCGGTCGCGGGCGGCATCGGTTGGGTCCTCGGAGCGCTCTTCGGTAGCTCGCTCACCCAAGGTGGGGTGGGCACCATCGTGCTGAACTGGGTCGACCTCGGATCTTGGCTCGTGGTGATCGGCGGGGTCGTGCTGATCCTGATCCTGGTCTTCAACCAGAACGGGATCGCGAGCGTCGCGCTGCGCAGCGGCCGGGTGGCGCGTCGCTTCGGCGCACTGCTCCGACGGCCGCGCGCCCGGGAGGCGCTGCCCGAAGTCGAGAGCTCGCCGGTGCCGCCCGCGACACTCGAAGTAGGCGGGCTGACCGTGCGGTTCGGTGCAGTGACCGCGGTCGACGACGTCACCTTCGCCGTACCGCCGGGGGAGGTCGTCGGGCTGATCGGCCCCAACGGTGCGGGCAAGACGACGATCATCGACGCGGTGACGGGGTACGTCCGGGCCGCCACGGGGACCGTGGCGCTCGACGGTGTGCCCATGCGGGGCTGGCGATGGACACCGACGCGGCGCGCCCGGGCCGGTATCCGACGGTCGTTCCAGTCGCTCGAGCTGTTCGAGGACATATCGGTGGGAGAGAACCTCCACGCGGGCTCCGCGAGTCGCCCATGGCTGGCCGGCCTGCGCGATCTGGTCTGGTCGCGTCGCGAGCCGCTCCCGCCGACCGCGGTGCAAGCAGTTCGAGAGTTCTCGTTGGAGGACGACCTCGACCACCTGCCGGGCGAGCTCTCGTATGGTCGACGGCGATTGGTCGCGATCGCGCGCGCGGTCGCATCGGCTCCGTCCGTGCTGCTTCTCGACGAGCCGGCGGCCGGTCTCGACGACTCCGAGACCGCCGAGCTCGGTCACCTCGTTCAGCGGCTCGCGCGTGAGCGCGGCATGGCGATCCTGCTCATCGAGCACGACATCGATCTCGTGCTGACGGTGTGCGACCGGATCGTCGTGCTCGACTTCGGCCGCAAGATCGCCGAGGGCACGCCCGCTGACGTTCGAAGCGAACCTGCGGTGGTCGCTGCGTACCTCGGCGCCGACGAGACGGCTCGTCGACCGGAGCTCAAGGCCTCGCAGAGCTGAGAACCTCTCTATGCACTCCGTGGGCTGTGTTGGCAGTGACTGCGATGGTGAGCGGCGAAATCGCAGGTCACTGGCGGCCTTGCCGCGTGCCCGCAGGTCAGCGAGGTGCCGTGAACGAGATCCGGCGATCGGCCGACTCGCCACCATTTTCCTGGTCTCAGCAGTGCTGACGCGTCTGGCAGGGGCGAGGCGAGTGGGGCACCGAGCTCGAAGCTGCACGCTCTACGGTGCTCGCATGGAGCAGAGCGCTCGCGGAGGTTCTCTGCGGAGTCGATCCGTGCACCGCGGCTTGCAGCCGAGGTACGAGAAGGCCGAGGAGCAGGTCGGGCGCATCATGCGTGCCGCGGTCGAGCTCATCCGCGACAGCGAGTCGCTCGACCTGCGAGTGACCGACGTCATCACCGCCGCAGGCGTTTCCAACCGCGCCTTCTACCGCCACTTCGCCAACAAGGCGGAGCTCCTCATCACCATCCTCGAGGAAGGCAACCGCCGCGACGCAGCACGGCTGGAGCGGCAGATGGCCGACGCTCCCACCGAGCTCGAGAAGGTGTGTCGCTGGGTCCGCGGGATGCTCGCTCGCGCCCGCGACCCCGCCCGCGCCGCCGACACGCGCCCGTTCCTGCTCAACGGTCTCCGGCTTGCGTACGAGCTCCCCGAGGAGTGGCGCGAGGCCGAAGAGGTGCACCGCGCCCCGTTGCGGACCGCGGTGGTCGCTGCGCACGCAGCCGGCGAGATCGGCGACCTCGACGTCGAGCGGGCCGTCGACCACATCGTCTGGCTGACGTTCGGCCAGATGACGTGGAGCCTGCTCAAGCGCGAGCCGCTCAGCGAGGCGGACGTGGAGGACATCGTCGCCTTCGTGGTCGCCGGGTTGCAGCGCGACGGACCCGCTTGACAGGACGCGCGCCCTGAGAGAATCTGTTTCTCGCTTGCGAGAAACAGATTCCGCGAGTCTCGGGGGGAGCGTGGATGGGCCTGGAACCGGAGCCGATGTTCGACCTCACCGGGCAGGTGGCGATCATCACCGGCGGCGGCACCGGCATCGGGCGGGCGACGGCGCTCGTGTTCGCCGAGCACGGCGTCGACGTTGCGCTGGCGAGCCGGCGGGTTGCGAACCTCGAGAAGGTGGCGGCCGAGGTCGTCGAGCGTGGTCGCCGCGCGCTGGTCGTCCCGACCGACGTGCGCGATGCCGACGCGTGCGCGCACCTGGTCGAGCGGACCGTCACTGAGCTCGGGCGGGTCGACATCCTCGTCAACAACGCGGGTGGCTCCCAGTCGCGTTCGCTCACGGACTGGGACGTCGAGGGCTGGCAGCACTCGATCGACCTGAACCTCCGTAGCGTGTTCCTCTTGTCACAGGCTGCGGCACGACACATGATCGAGCAACGGTCAGGAGCCATCGTCAACATCTCGTCGGGCGCGGCGGAGCACGGACTGCCGTTCGTTGCGCCCTACGGCGCGGCCAAAGCGGGCGTCGAGAACCTCACCGCGTCGTTCGCGGCCGGCCTCGCGCCCAACGGGATCCGGGTGAACTGCGTCGGCGTCGGCGCGGTGAAGTCCGAGGGCTTCCTGCGAGCGATGCAGCGCATCGAGCAGGATCCGGACGACGTGGGAGGCCGCTCGAACGGCTTCGGGCGCGCCGGTGAACCGGAGGAGATCGCGTGGCCGATCCTCTTCCTCGTCTCGCCCGGCGCGAGCTTTCTGTCCGGACAGACGATCTATGTCGGTGGACCGCCGGTGGTCCCGTCGTTCGCCGCACCGCGCAGGTAGCGCGACGTGGTCGACGTCGATCTTCTCCGCCGGGCTCGCGACACCGTGCCGCCGCGTCTCAACGCCGGCCTGCTCTTCGGTGAAGGCGGCTTCTGCGTGCTGGGCTGGTTGCTGCACGTGGCCGGCTTCCACGAGATCACCGTGTTCGGGAACACGATCGCCGTCGCCGACCCTGCTCGAGGCGGCGCTGCCACACACGTCGTCGCCAACACCTACGGACTCCCGATCGAGGTGGTGGAGAGCCTCGCCCAGCTGAACGACCGGACGCCGAGTGCAGAGCGGGTCGCCGCGATCACGGCCCGCCTCGACGAGCTCCTTGCCCAGGTATCGCCCGCGTGACGGTCGTCGACGGCGGTCAGCTCGTGTGCCGAGCGCTCCAGCGAGAGGGCGTCACGCACGTCTTCGGTCTCGGTGGGGGACACATCAACACCACGTGGTGGGCGATCCGCGACGCCTCCGAGATGCGGATCGTCGACGTGCGGCACGAGGCCGCCGCCGTCTACGCGGCCGAGGGCTGGGCACTCGCCACGCGGCAACCAGGTGTGTGCCTCGTGACCGCGGCGCCCGGCATCACGAACGCGATCACCGGACTGGCGAACGCGCGGGCCGGTGGCATCCCGCTCGTGTGCATCGCCGGCGCCGCCACCACGCGGGGCCAGGACGCCGGCGAGGTGGAGTCACTCGACCAGCTCGAGGTGGTGCGCTCCGTGACGAAGTGGGCGCGCCGTGTTCACCATCTCGACCGGATCCCTGAGTACGTTGCGCTGGCGTTCCGCGAGGCTCGCGCCGGGCGCCCTGGCCCTGTGTACCTCGAGCTCGCGATCGACGTGATCCACTCGACGATCGAGGAGTCGGATGTCGTCTTCCCGCCACTGATCGACCCGCGCAGTGGTGGCGCCGCGGATGCGGGAACGATCGAGCGGGCCGTCGATCTGCTCGAGCAGGCTCGGCGACCGGCGATCGTGGCCGGGAGCGGGGTGTGGTGGGCGGGCGCCGACGACGCGCTGCGTGAGCTCGTGGAGCACACCGGCATCCCGGTCGTGACCCGTCAGGCGGGCCGTGGCACGGTCCCCGACGACCATCCGCTGTGCTTCGGCCAGGACTGGCAGAACATCTGCTACCAGGCCGACGTCCTCCTGTGCGTGGGCAAGCAGCTCGACTACTTCTTCGGGTACGGCCGCTTCCCCAACCTCGACCATCTCGTCCAGGTCGACATCGAGCCGCTCGAGATCGGTCGGAACCGTGTTCCGGTGAGCGTGGGCATCGTCGGTGACGCCGAAGCGACGCTGCGCCAGCTCAAGGACACCATCAAACCCCTCGCCACGACGGACTGGGTGGCCGGGCTGCGGGCACAAGCCGACGAGATCGCAGCCAGCCAGCGCGCCGTCGCTCGAAGCGACGACGTCCCGATCCATCCGATGCGACTCTGCGCCGAGCTCCAAGACCTGCTCGACCGCGACGCGACCGTGATCGCCGACGGCGCCAGCAACCTCATGTGGACCCGCGTCGCGTTTCCCGCCCACCTCCCGGGGCGCACACCGAGCATGACCAACTTCGGAAACATCGGCCACGGTGTCGGTCACGCGCTTGCCGCCGCGTTGGCCCGACCAGGCTCACAGGTGGTGTGGATGGTCGGCGACGGCTCGTTCGGTTTCCACGCCATGGAGCTCGACACCGCGGCGCGCTTCGGCCTGCCGATCGTGGCAGTGGTCATGAACAACCGGGGCTGGAGTGCGCAGTGGATCCCGCTCGGCGTCCGTCACTACGAGCGCCTTGCACCTGGCTTCGACGCCGACGGTGCGCTCGTCGAGCGGCCCGATCAGATCCGACCTGCGCTGGAGCGAGCGCTCGCCACCGGCACGCCGTCGATCGTCAACGTCCTCGTCGACCAGTCGCCCGAGTACTTCCCCGGGCGGTACCTGGGCCCGCAGCGATGACCGGAGGTGCGCACATGCACGTGCAGTGGAAGCGATCGCTGGCGATCATCGTGGTTCTCGCCGCGTCGTACACGGGCGCGGCACCGGCGAGCGCCCGGTCGGAGCGCGGTGGCGCGGCCCTCGGTGCGACCGACGTCGGCGTGAGTCCGACCCAGATCCGGGTCGCCGTCCTTGCCGACGTCGACACCCCGGCCGCGCCCGGCTTGTTCCAGGGCTCGGTTGACGCGGTGAAGGGCTGGGCGAGGTTCATGAACCGGCACGGCGGATTGGCAGGGCGCAAGGTCGTCATCGACTTCATCGATACCCATCTCAGCGCAGACGACGCGCGGAACGCGATCATCAAGGCCTGCCAAGAGGACTTCGCGATCGTCGGTACCAGTGCGCTCTTCGTCAACAACGTCGACGACCTCGTCGGGTGCCCTGACAAGGCCGGGAACCCGACCGGCTTGCCCGACTTCCCCGTCACCACGACCGAGATCGTGCACCAGTGCTCGACCGTCTCCTTCGCGGTGATGGGCGAGTCGCTCGACTGCTCGACCAAGGACGATTCACCGCAGACCTACCGCACCGTTCTTGGACCCACCCGCTACTACCTGAAGCGCTTCGGCAACCTTCACGGGGTGTTCGTCTATCCGTCCGACCTGCAGGCGGCGAAGGACGCGCAGATTCCGCTCTTCCAGGGCGAGCAGGAAGCCGGGATCACCGCAGATCGCGAGTTCGACCTCTCGGGCCTGGCGATCCAGAGTGCGTACACGCCGGTCGCCCAGCAGTTGAAGGAGAGCGGCTCGACCTACGCCCGCAGCGGCCTGGCGTTCAACAGCACCGTCGCGCTCAGGAAGGAGGCGCTGCTGCAGGGTGTCACGACGGTGAAGGTCTGGGACTGCGGACTTCAGTGCTACGACCGCCGGCTACTCGAGCAGGGCGGCGCGGATGTCGAAGGGCAGTTCGTGTACGTCCCCTTCCTTCCGTTCGAGGACGCCAAGGCCAACAAGATGCTGGCGACCTTCCTGAAGTTCACGGGGCCCAACAAGGCTGACGGGTTCGGCGTGTCGGCGTGGTCGGCGGGAATCTTCTTGCGTGACGTCGTCGAGCAGGTCGTGAATCAGGGTGGGGCCGATGCGCTGACCCGTGAGGCGGTGCTCGCTGCGGCACCCAACGTCAACGGATTCGACGCCGACGGCATGATCGGCCGGACCGACGTCGGCAAGCAGATCCCGACGCCGTGCTATGTGCTGATGCAGGTGAAGCACGGCGAGTTCGTCCGCGTCCACCCGCGGAAGACCGGAACGTTCGACTGCGACCCGCGCAATGCGATGTCCCTCGAGCTCGACCTCGTCCGCTGACACGACGGATGGAGGTGCTCGCTGCCGCGATCCGCCTCGAGGCCGAAGTCTTCCTGTCTGGTCGCCGCGGCTCGAAGCCGCGCTGACTGCCGAGGACCTCCAGCATCGGATGCTCAGCTGACGCCGGGCGCAAACCGGCGAATTGCGTGTACCGGCCGACTCGCCACCACTTCTGAGTCATCGCCTGCTCGTTCCGGGGTGGCTCAGCAGCGCGGCCGCATCCCCCTTTGCTCGGCCGATGGGTGGACCGTAACGTCGAGTCCATGCTGAATGGCGACACGCTGATCATCGACGCCGACTCGCACTGGACCGAGCCGCACGATCTCTTCACGAGCGTCGCTCCTGCCGAGTACAAGGACCGAGTGCCGCGCGTCGAGATGGTCGAGAGCCAACCGACGTGGGTGTTCGACGGTCACGTGATGGGGCAGGCCACCGCGGCCGGCGTCATCGGCCGTGACGGCAAGAAGGAGAGCGCTGACCTGGCGCTCAACCACTGGACGATCGACATGATCCACGTCGGGGCCTACGACCCCAAGGTGCGCCTCCAGGTCTTGGACGAGTGCGGCATCGACGCGCAGGTGATCTTCCCGAGCACCATCGGGCTCGGCGGCCAGGATCTGGGCGCGGTCGAAGACCAGGCGCTGTGCCGTCTGGTCATCGAGATCTACAACGACCGGATGGCGGAGATCCAGGCCGACTCGAACGACCGACTCCTGCCCATGCCGCTCATGCCCGCGTGGGACGTCGACACGTGCGTCGCCGAGGCGAAGCGGGTGGCGGCGCTCGGGGCGCGTGGCGTGAACATGACGTCGGACCCGCAGGACCTGGGTGCGCCCGATCTCGCCAACCGCGCGTGGGACCCGTTCTGGGAGACGTGCACCGAGCTCGAGCTCCCGGTGCACTTCCACATCGGCGCCAGCATCACCGCCATGTCGTTCTTCAGCAACTACCCCTGGGCCTCGCAGCCCATGAACACCCAGCTCGCAATCGGCGGCACATTGCTGTTCGTGGGCAATGCGCGGGTCGTCACGAACACGATCCTGTCGGGCATGTTCGACCGCCATCCCGACTTGAAGATGGTGTCCGTGGAGAGCGGTGTCGGATGGATCCCGTTCATCCTCGAGACGCTCGACTACGAGATGTCGGAGAACGCCCCCGACGAGCTCGCGCTGCTGAAGAAGATGCCGTCGGAGTACTTCCGATCGAACCTCTACGCGACGTTCTGGTTCGAGAACAACCGCAACAAGCTCCCGGAGCTCATCGATGCGGTCGGCGAGGACAACATCCTGTTCGAGACCGACTTTCCCCACCCGACGTGTCTCTATCCGCATCCGCTCCAGACGGTCGAGGCGAAGATGGCCAC
>Ga0315534_1000634_pt1 | contig 24688 bp, 19 predicted proteins | sample SalMarSW160240MG_FD_203094 | JGI IMG/M metagenome (GOLD analysis project Ga0315534, IMG submission 203094) | Salt marsh sediment microbial communities from the Plum Island Ecosystem LTER, Massachusetts, United States - Salt Marsh Sediment SW1602-40 ...
TTCTTTGTGATTTCGTGAAAAAGATATATCCGGAGAGTCGGTTAGATAGCGACCTTTTGGATCCCCATGTCCACGCCTTTGAAAGTGCTGTCAGGTTCTATGAATCCATCGATGATGAAGAGAGACTGGACTTAATAAGGCAATGCGTTTATCTCCGGTTGGCGGGCTACCCCGTGCCCCGCCCTCTGGATGAAGAGAACGCCAAAGGACTGATGTTGAAGCACTATGTGCGGGCGTGGTCATGGTCTGAGCATCAAAGCAACCGGCTCGGATCGTACGGCGTGTGGACCGAAGATGAAAAACTAAAACTTGAGAATCGAATCACGAGCAACCTTTTCTTTTTGTATGAGCTGGTCTCTCGCAGTGCGGGGAAGCTCGACCCTTTTCCTGGCATGGAGCCCGAGGCCCTGGCCGCATTGAAAAACAGACGCAAAAGCCATTTCAAAACAGAGCCGGGCAAACTTCCTTACGGCTCTTACTCTCTCCGCGCCGAACGGGCCGTGTGTACTTTTCGTGTGGCCCGACGTCAGGATAGCTCCGGTGCTCAGTTGTGGGTGGTCTACCAAGGCTTGACCGGGGATTCCGGGCACGGTGAGGTTCCCCTTTTTGTCTCCCCGGAACTGCTGCGTGTCTTGGGTTGGGTGGTCTTGAATCGACTATGCAAGAATGAACCACAGTCGATCGTGTTTCAAAATATGCGAAGTCTGATGTCAGCGAAACGGGCCCAACAACTCCTTGAAGAACTGATGGGCTTTTTTTCAAACAAAGAATCGTCTGGTCTGAGCTGCCGGGATCCCCACCCCAGGTGGCGAAAGGTGTTTGTGGCCTTAGCCCCGGGCCTTGTCCCGTCCGACAGGGTGCTGCGCTCTATGGATTATTTGGTCCAGAATACATGGGGAGAGATGTTCCTTTTTTCCCTTGACATAGGACATATTGAAAATGACCTTCTGAAATGCTATGAAATAGCAAAGTGCGTATGGCACTACATCCAGGGGACCGTGCCGGGAGAGTCGGAATACCGGATCCATGCAGGCCGAACGCTGCTGGACGGCACAACCATCGGAGCGATCGAAGATTTTATACAATCTTTCCGGGAGGCTGACCATGGGGGTCCAAAGGTTCGAGACGAGCAGAGGACACAAGGCATTCCAAACGAACGAAAGCGAAGCGGCCCCTTGATTGATTTATTGTGACGCCTGTAGCTGACTAACCTTATGAAAGCGATCTCGTTTCTCCTCGTCGACGATAATTCAGCGGCCCTCCGAGAACTTTCGGACATCCTGACATATCTAGGCCATAAGGACGTTCACAGAGCCGGCAGCGCAAGTGAAGCATGGGCCATGTTAAGAATAAAGAAATTCGACTGTATTATTTCTGCCTGGGAGATGCCGGAGATGTCAGGTCTGGCCCTTCTGAAGGTCGTACGAAATGATGACAAGTACGTCAATTTGCCATTCTTTCTGACCGATTCCGGCTTTACCAAGCCTAAAGTCATTGACGCAGGCCGAGCAGGGGTTTCCTGCCTGATTATTAAACCCTACCAGGCGGAAACCATCAAGAAAAAGATAGCGGGCATGTCGGAAACTGCGAGTGTAAGCGTTTCAACCAAGCTCCAGCTTTCTTTTGACGAGGGGATGAATCTGCTTGAGACCCAGGATTACGAAAATGCCTTGAAGGTATTTGAGAAACTCTTGGAAGAAGGCGAAAGTGCGGAGGTCTATTACAATATCGGCTATATCAAGACGGCAAAGGGAGAGTATGGAGAGGCAATCGAGGCTTTCAGAAAGGCCACTCAGCTTGATCGCCTCTTTGCCAAGGCTTACGAAGGCATGGGGCGTGCGTACAAGGCACTGGGACGACCCAAAGAGGCCGAAGCGTGCCTGAGCCATGCGGCTGAAATCTATCTGAGTAGCGAGAAAGAGGGAGATGCGGAAGGAGTTCTGAACGAAATCCTGGAAGTCAACCCTGATACGATCAATGTTTACAACACCCTGGGGGTTCTCTATCGCAAGAAGGGCGATTTTCAAACCGCCCTGAAACAGTACCAGAAAGCCTTAAGAATCCATCCTGACGAACCCAACATCCATTACAACATTGGCCGTCTCCATGTGGACATGAAGAATATGGAAGCGGCAAAACTCCACTTCAAGAAGGCCTTGGCGTTCGACCCAGGCTTTGAAGAAGCCAAGGAGGTCTTGAACGCCATAGAACTCGGCACACTCTGACCCGGTTTCCATCCATAAATGGCCTTTTCCCCTCTGAGCGGCGTTCTCCGCGGGTTTTCGCCTTCGACGTACGAACAGTACGCCTCGGCGCAAACCCTTGTGCGGCCTTGCTCAGAGAACAAAATGCTCATTTCTGAATTGGAAACCGACGCCTGTGCTCATTGATTGAATAGCGTTTCGTGGATGGGCACGGGCTAATAGAGTACAGATCGCCGTCTTGCGGCACCGATCCATCCCAAAACCCGCCGTTTCACAAGTGGGGTTTTTCGAAGCCGAAAGGTCTGGTTCATCCTGACGAGTGTCGGGAAGAGTTCGTCAGGCTTTTGCTTCCGCAGCTCCTGCACCGAATGGATGCCAGCGCTTTCCAGCAGGCGGGCATTGCCTGACCCCATGTTGACCAGACTTACAAGCTCAAGGCGATCGCGGATGTGATCGCGAAAATGCGGCCGGGTTACGCTTTTTGCCTGATCCCAATCTTGCAGAATCTCTTTGGGGTAGCGCCAGCCCTCCTGGCTCAATGCATTGGCCTCCACGGGGCTGATATCCTCAAGGATCTGCTGGATCGATTCTGAACGACTGTCAACCGTGTGTGTCTTCAGTTTCGCGTATGACCATTCACTCAAGACAAGCCCAAGAACCATCATGAACACGAACACGATTTTGTGGAGCCTGCCGGCCACCTTCGGACTTTCAGCCACCTCCGGGTCCCAGTGGCGGCCGCCGCGGAGCAGGTAGACTGCGTTGATCATGACAAAACACTCCACGCAGAAGGGCGCGAAGCCCAGGAATCCTAAGTAGGGCATTTCGAAGAGTTTGCCTTCAGAGAAGAGAGGGACCGTATACACCCATTTTTCCAAGGACCAGTAATTGCACAACTCCCAATAGCCGCCGCAAAAAATCCCGGCGAGCAACAGACGAACAACCGTGGTCCATTTTCCTTTTGTTGCATCTTTCAGCAAGGAACGCCCCCCCCGCTTCGCGCACAGCGGCTCCAGCAAGAAGACAAGAGCGCCCCACACCAAGGGGAAAAAGTAGTCGGGCCAGGTCAGGGGCAAAACCAGCATGACAAGGCCGATCCATGGGAAGGCCTTGCGCGTTCGATTTCCGAGAGCAAATCGGCTTTTCACCTGCCTGGGGATTTTCATGCGACAAAAGAGCCGGTACACCAGGAACAGACCGGGAAGCACCGTAGCATAGTCCAGATAGGCCTCCACGTGTGACCACAGCTCTTGGGCCGGGACCCCCGCATAGTACCAGTTGTGCAAACGAAGATTCCAGATTTCAAAGAAGAACCAGAAAACAGCAGACCAGAATAGCAGGGAGAGGAACTCACGGGGCCTGACCAGTATGAGCCCTTCGTTCCAACGCCACCAGAGCAGGCCGTCAAGGAAGACGATGAACCCGTACCAGGCAAAGGGGTAGGTGTGGGCGTAAAAGGGAAAGACAAAATGAACGGTGCCCCAGGCGGTCCATATGACGGTTGCCAGGCCGGAAACCATCATCCATTTGCTGGTGGAGCAAGGGGTCATGGGGCAGGGGACGGTCTCTCTTCAAGGAAGGGGAGCCTCTTCTTCTTCCGATAGACCAGGGCCTGACAGCTTGCGATGAGGGTTTGGTTTTCGTCCGTTACCTTAATGTCATAGGTGGCTGTGCGTGCCGTCAGGTTCAATTCTTTTGCCTCTGCCCGCAAACGGGCCCCTGGTGAGGGGGCGGCCATGTACGTGATGTTCATATTGAGGGCCACGGCCATGGTGCCGTGAGAGTTGCCTGCGGTCTCAAAGGCTTCATCAATGAGCCCGAAGATCGCACCGCCATGGGCCATTCCAAAGATATTCTCCACATCCTTTGTGAAGGTCATTTCCACGACGGAATATCCATCGTCCAGCTCGATCAATTCAAGATTCAGCTTCCGGGCAAAGGGTTCTTCATCCACCTGGCGAAAAATCGCTTGCCTGATATCGTCTTCCATGCACCTGGTTCCTCCATGCGCGAGCGGTCTGCTTCCCATGGGGCCCGCGTTATCGGCGCGGCGAGGGACGCTATTGCCAATGAGTCCATTCCGTCCTGTGAGCGGGCAGCTTCCTCACTCCACCACAAATCGGGCAAGATTATTTTTCTGTGGGATATACTCCCCCACGGGCACGAGTTTCTTGTTGAACCTCACGCAGTCCACCATCAGCCGCCACAGGGTCTCCATCATGGTTGTTTCATCTTCATTTTCAGGCGTAAACTCAACGAGGTCTTTGTCGATCGTGATTCTCATGGTAGTCCTCCTTCTCTCATCTTTCTGTGTGGGTAAGGCTTGAAGCCCACCCGACATTCATTGTTTTTGGATGTCCCGTTCGTCCGAGTTAAAAGGCTTCATGGAGCACCTTGATAATCTCCGGGCCGAAGGTCTTCCTTTGCCATACCTTCATGCCGGGTATGGCTTTCAGGCCATGCACACCCCGTGGACTGTCTTGGGCCAGCGCATCAAGTAACACGTTGTTGCAGATCAAACCAGCCTGTATTTCGAGTTCCTTGGCTTTCAGTCCGCGCCAGCGCTTCAGGCGCTTCAAGCGGGCTTGCTTCTCAGGGACCTGAGGGCGTCGGCGGGCTTTGGGATAAGAGGGGAGTCGATCTTCCGGCACCTCAAGACCCTTCTGAATCGCCTCCAGTGCACCATCTGCGTAACGCCTTAAGAAGTCAGCCGGCAAGTGCTGAATCTTCTTCAGGGCGGCACGGTGTGTGGGTTTGGCCCTGACCAGGTCATCAATCAAACGATTTGAAAACAGCCTGAAAGGAGGCCTGTCTTGTTCCATGGCTATGTTCTCGCGAAACAGGAGGATGTTCTCCAGCACAGCGAGATCCCGTGGCGCCATCTTGCCTGCGCCCTTAAATCGTTTGAACAGGGGAGGGCGCTCTGTGAGCGTGCTATCAGCCGTATTGTCTCCGGCCCTGAAGTCCCGCGAGAGGATCTCGCACTCCTCTTGGACCCAGCTGAGCCTTCCCCGGGCTCTTAGTTCCTCCTGCAACTCGCGATAGAGTCTTATGAGGTATGCTGTGTCACGGGCCGCATAGAGCATCATCTCATGCGTGAGAGGCCTTTTTGACCAATTGGCCCTCTGATACTTCTTATCCAGGATGCCGCCAAACCGCTTTTTCACGACAGCCGCCAAAGCAGGCTCGTTCTCCCCTATGAATTGCGAGGCGACCATGGTGTCAAAAAGATTGTTCACCTTCATGGCAAAATCGTGAAAAAGGGATCGAACGTCATAATCAGCGCCATGGAATACTTTCTTGATTTTCCGGTTGGCCAATAAGGGCCGCAGGGGATCCATGGTTTTGATCGCGAGGGGATCAATCACAAAGGCGTTTCGGTTGGTGGAAATCTGGATAAGACATATCTTCGAAAAATAATGATAGAGGGAGTCCGCCTCTGTATCAACGGCCAGGACCTCTTCCCTGCTCAATTGTGTGCATAGAGACTTGAGGTCCGAGAGAGTATGAATCAATCGGAATTCTGGAACCATGGGCTGCATCCTGTCGTGCCCTTTGCTATCGCAGTTTTTGAAAAAAATCAATGTGCGTTCAATGATGGAGGGTTCAGTTCCTTTTTCCTGGAGTCCTTATCATCCAAGATAATTTGATTTCTACTAACTCTGCCCTGGAATGAAAGCCATTCATGATCGTAGTGCTTGAACCGCAAAGATGGACTACTATTGCCTTTGAGGACTTTTAGCCATGTTGTTTATGCAACATTGGGGTTGCCCCTTGTTGTAAACACCTTGCTTTGTTATGATGTGTATGAAGGGCGGAGGTCACTGCCCAAAGACCGTAAGACCAGTGAACCGCGAAAGCGAGCGCATTCCCCGCTGCTTGCGGCGGGGTTAGCGAGCGAATCTGAAAAGGAAAAACTTCCTTACGGTGAAGATTCCCCGTGGCTTGCCGCGGGGAGGCTTCAATACAAAGATAAGGCTTCAGCGAACTGATCGGGCAAAGCCGTACAGCTGCTTTGCATTCACTGTCGCGGGATACAAGACGGAATACAAGCATGAGTGTTCGTGATCGCAATCACGTAAAACATGGGATAGATCCAACGGTAACGAGTCAGACACCGTCAGCCGAAGATGGGGTTGACATCACCCTGATCCGATGGATGCTGTCCTTGAGCCCGAGACAAAGACTATTGGTCTTACAGAGTAACGTTAAATCTATTCTGAGGCTGCGCAATGTCCGCAGAACCTAATTTCGAGGCGATTTTGAAGGCGCTGGCCGGTGCGAAGGTGGAGTTTATCGTCGTGGGTGGAGTTTGCGCCGTGCTCCAGGGGGTGCCGATTGCGACGTTCGATCTCGACCTGGTGTATTCGCGGGCCGGCCAGAACCTCGACCGGCTGGAAAGAGTGCTGCGAGATGAGGAAGCGTTTTACCGTGAGAAGCCAGAGGTCTTTCCAGATGCCTCTCGACTTGACAGCCCCGGGCACCACCTGCTGATGACGAAGTTCGGCCCGCTGGACCTGCTAGGAAGTGTGGTCGGCGGCGAGGGATATCAAGAGTTGTTGGAGCATACTGAGCAGGTAGACCTTGGTGGAGGGGCCCGCGTTAACATCCTGGATTTGCCCACTTTGATTCATTTGAAGGAACTGCTGGGACGTGATCGAGACAGGGCGGTTCTCCCAATCCTTAGGAGAACGCTCGAGGAGCGTGGCGGACGCTAGAGTGGCCGGAGATTCGCTCGCTAACCCCTCCGCAAGCAGCGGGGGATGCGCTCGCTTTCGCGGTTCAAATGACTATTTCTCATATTCAAGGTATTTTTCAGGCTCATCAGAAAATTTTTCTTTACATCCCACCGCGCAGAAATAATAGGTCCTCCCTTTGTATTCGTATGTTGCCGCTGCCTTCTTTTCATCGACTTCCATTTTGCACACAGGATCGATCGCCATGGTCATCACCTCCTTTTGGTATCAGTTTAGCCTATTCAAAAAAACGTGTGTGACAAAGCTATACGGGCAATTCGATTCTAAAGCGAGGCACTGTTTGAGCGCGGTAGTGAGCGTTAAGAAAGAACAGCAAAGTGGCAAGTTTCTCCACAGGTCGAATGGTATCTGCGTGTTGTCAATTCTATTTGCGAGCTTCACCCCTGTTCTTTCTCTACGCTCACTTGCGCGCGAGTTTGACACGCTTTAGAATCGGATCGCCCGTATACGGATAACATTTTCACAGGGCTAAAATGTTACTCCTTTTGCAGTTGTTATTGACTGACCGTCACCGCGGGCGGTCTGAACCGCCTTAGCCTCAAGGCATTACTCACCACGGTTACTGAAGAAAGCCCCATCGCAGCCGCCGCAAAAATGGGGTTGAGCAGGATTCCGAAGAAGGGGAAGAGCACGCCCGCGGCTACGGGGATCAGGATGGTGTTGTACGCAAAGGCCCAGAAGAGGTTCTCCTTGATGTTTCGAACAGTGGCCCTGCTCAAGGCGATGGCAATCACCACCCCCGTAAGATCACCGCTGATCAGGGTGATATCCGCGGATTCCATGGCCACGTCCGTCCCCGTACCAATAGCAATGCCAACATCGGCTTGCACCAAGGCGGGCGCATCATTGATCCCGTCACCGACCATGGCTACCTTATTGCCCTCGACCTGAAGTGTTTTGACCTGTTCCGCCTTCTTCTCCGGCAGGACCTCGGCCAGAACACGATCAACTCCGACCTGCCTGGCAATGGCCTCAGCCGTTCTTTGATTGTCCCCGGTCAACATGACGACTTCCAAGCCGAGGTGTCGCAAGGCCGCAATGGCGGCCTTGGAGTTCTCCTTCAAAGTATCGGCCACGGCGATAATACCGGCGAGTTTTCCATCCACGGCCACGAACATGGGGGTCTTTCCTTCACGGGAAAGTTCTTCAGCCCGTTGTTCCATGTTGTCTAGAGAGATGGCTCTGTCCTTCATCAATCTGATGTTTCCCAACAAGACCCGCTTGTTCTCGATGGTCGCCTCAATCCCATGACCGGGGATGGCGTTAAAGTCCGTGGAAGCCATGACTTCAATTTGTTCTTTCACGGCTTGGTTAACAATGGCTTCTCCGAGGGGGTGCTCCGAACCCTTTTCCGCCGAGGCGGCCAGTTGCAGGACTTCGCCTCGTTGAACTCCCCCCGCCTCCACCACATCCGTGACCGAGGGCTCTCCCTTGGTGATGGTACCGGTCTTGTCCAGGACGATGGCATTGAGTTTGTGGGCCATTTCGAGCGCCTCGCCGCCCCGGATGAGGACCCCGTGTTCTGCCCCTTTCCCCGTGCCCACCATGATCGAAGTGGGGGTCGCTAGGCCCAGGGCGCACGGGCAGGCAATGATCATGACCGCCACGAAATTGAGCACCGCATAGGTCAGTGCCGGCGCCGGACCGAAGACATACCAGATGATGAAGGTCAGCACGGCGATCCCGATAACAGCCGGGACGAAGTAACTGGCGATGACGTCGGCGAGTCTCGCGATAGGGGGCTTGGAACCCTGGGCTTCCTGTACCATCTGGATGATCTGGGCCAGCATGGTGTCCCTGCCAACCTTGGTGGCCTTGAGTTTAAAGCTGCCCGTCTTGTTCAGGGTGGCTCCGATGATATCGTCGCCCGCAGTCTTTTCCACGGGAATCGATTCGCCCGTCACCATGGACTCGTCCACGGCCGAATGACCCTCCAGAATGACTCCGTCCACCGGGATCTTTTCGCCTGGACGGACGATCACGGCATCGCCGATCTGAACCTCCTCGATCGGGATCTCGGTTTCCCGGCCGTCCCGGATGACTATGGCCGTCTTGGCCTGAAGGCCCATCAATTTCTTGATCGCCTCTGATGTCTGGCCCTTGGCCCTTGCTTCGAGCAGGCGGCCTAACAGAATCAGGACGATAATGGCTCCGGCCGTGTCGAAGTATACGTCAGGCAACAGGCCTTTGGCGGCGAACATCCACGGGAAAAAGGTAGCCAGAACACTGTAGAGATAGGCGGCTGAAGTCCCCACGGCAATCAGGGTGTTCATGTTGCTGGTCTTGTGTTTGGCTGCCGACCAGGCGCCTTTGTAAAACTGCCATCCAACCCAGAACTGAACCGGGGTCTGAAAAACGAGTTGAATGAAGAAACCGGTCTGCTTGCTCATCGCCCATATTCTGGAAAGACCTAATTTATCCCAGTGCACCAGGATAAACAGGGGAATCACCAGGATCAGACCGACCGTAAACTTATGCTTCAGTTTTTTAAACTCGGCTTGCCTCGCGGCCTTTTCCTCCTCGACCGCATCACCTTCTTCGACCTCGAGGATTTTGTAACCTGCGGCCTCCACGGCTTTGGACAGGTCCCTGATCGTCACCTGCCCCGAAATATACTCCACGGTGGCCTTCTCCGTGGCGAAGTTGACATCGGCCCGGATGACCCCAGGTACACCACCTAGGGCTTTCTGGACCTTCTCCACGCAGGAGGCGCATGACATCCCCTGTACGGGCAATGTCACCTTCTCGCTCCCGGCCTCATAGCCCAGATCCTGGATGGTTCGGATGACATCGCCCACGTGGACCTGGTTTGTATCAAGGGTGATGGCCGCCCTTTCCGTGGCGAAATTCACCTTGGCGTCGATAACGCCGCTCAGTTCGGAGAGGCCCTTTTCGATCTTGGCCACACAGCTGGCGCAGCTGATGCCCTTGATGGGAAGATCCAACTTTTCTCCCGCCTTCACCGGGACGTCCTGCATGGCTTCAGGTCGCCGGTCTTCCTGAGCTGGTGCGACCTTCTCATTGCCTATGATGTATTTTTGAGGATCTTGCTCGAATTTTTCCTTGCAGGTCTCCGCGCAGAAGAAATAGGTCTTCCCTTGATATTCCAACGTGGCCGCTGCCGAGTCTTCAACAACGTCCATGCCACAAACCAAATCTCTTGCCATGTCTATATCTCCCTTTGAAGACCTATTTCCGATTCATGAAAGAAATTCGGATCAGCTCCAAAAGAGTTGGTAGGATCATAAGGATTGAAGCCTCCCCGCGGCAAGCCACGGGGAGGCTTCACCGTAAGGAAGTTTTTCATTTTCAGATTCGCTCGCTAACCCCGCCGCAAGCAGCGGGGAGTGCGCTCGCTTTCGCGGTTCAAGGATTCGAGGGTTCAAGTAAAATGCTTAAGAACCCATTAATCAATACATGGACGGTGAGGTCCACAAGAGGGCCACAACCTGCCATATTTTTTACCCCTAAAGAAAACCGATGATATCCCGACGAGTCGGGACGTTTTTGAGAGTTCAAACCAATTGACTGAAGCTTGAGCCTTGGCGCCTTGCATGACGCCACCGTCGACTTTTGCAAGATTAAGGTAGTTACTCACTGGCGGCTCTGTCCATTCTTTTCAACAACTCATCTGCTTCCAGAAAGCCCAGCACTGTCAGGCTGCGAAATTCTTTGCCCTTGGGACTGAAAAAGAGCGTGGCGGGAAACCCTGTAACCTTAAATCTTTTTATCAGGCCCTGTGATGCTTTGTCACGAGAAGTACAGTCAACCCTGACCATTGTGAACGCCTTTGACTTTTCCACCACCCTGTCGTCATCAAATGTCTTGCGCTCCAATTCTTTGCATGCGGCACACCAATCGGCGTAGAATTCCATGAGGATGGGTCTATGTTTTTCTTGCAACTGCTCAATCGATTGGTTCGTGTAGTGCACCCAATCAATGGCTTCGACTGCTGGATGGATAGCGCGCTCCACAAGGAAGGCCCCTCCAAAGATAAGCAAACAACCCAAGATGGCACGCATGGCCTTAAACGTTCGGCCATAACCCTCTTGGTGTTCCAGGAAACCGAGTAATAGTCCGCCAAAGATCCCGAGCACACCCAGATAGAAACCCTGCTGGTCATCGATCAGTTTCCCTTGGGGAACCAGGAAATAGATGGCCACGCCAATCAAAAAAACGCCAAAGAGCTTTCGTATCCAGACCATCCATACGCCCGATTTCGGCATGCGGCTCACAAGCCCGGAAGACATGGCCAGCAGGAGGTAAGGCAGTCCCAACCCGAGGCCCATGACGAAGAAGAGCAGCGTCCCTTTTGCCACAATCCCCAGCTTGGCCACGACGCCGACCAGTCCTACGATGATACCCGCGGCGCAGGGAGCAATAACCACACCGGCTGTCAACCCCATGATTAAAGAGCCTATCGAGCCTTGGCGCGATTTGCCAAATCTTGTCATCACAGACGAAGGGACGCTGAGTTCAAAAGCGCCGAACATGCCGGCCGCCATGCAAAGGATCATGATGCTGATGAGAACAACAAACCAGGGATTCTGAAACAAAAAACCCCATTGCCTCCCGGCCAGAGCAGAGACCAGCCCCAGAACAGAGAAGACGACGGCAATTCCGACTACGTAGTATGACGCCAGGACAAAGATGCGGGATCTTCTTTGCTCGCTTTGAGCCGCAAAGAAGGCGACAGTTATGGGAATGACCGGGTAGACACAAGGGGTTAAGTTTAAGGCGAGTCCAAAGAGGAAAAACGCGATGACAGCGTAACCAAGCCCTCTCTCGATAACCTTTTTGGCGTGAATCTCATCAGAGGTAAAAGAGCTTTTTTGTTGGAAGACATGTCCGTTGATCAGCTTAACCGGCTCGCTTGTCTTAACAACCCTTAAAGGTATCTCAAACCTGAGAGCCGTTGGCATGAAACAACTTTGATCATTGCAGGCCTGATAATTCAGTACGCCGGATATCTGTATATCTCCCGGAGAAATATCTTCAGAAAGTCGGCCCCGAGAAAAGATTTCAACGTTGCCAGCATAAACGGCCATCTTCTTATTGGAAAAGGAAAACGATTTGTACTGGGGTTCTGGATAATCCACGGGATCAAAGGCCACGTCCTTGCTCTCGTCGAACTGGACCGCCGTTGGAACAAAAAATTCATCCATTGGACGGTGGCTATTGATGTGAAAACCTGGTTTTACGCTCCCAACAATGGCCACCTGAAAGGATTGTCCGGGATGGATCTGCAGGTGGGACGCATAGGCTTCAACCTCCACCACATTGGAGTCTTTGGAAGCCTGTCCGAATGATGTAACCACTGTAACCACGGACAAGCATAGTAGTAATACAATGACTTCCCCAAATAAGGCGAGTCTGGCTGTTGGTCTCGTTGCGGTCACCGGGCAGTAAGTCCTTTTGATTGAGGGTAGCTTGCTCTTGATCGACTTCGTTGTCGATAGGACGCCGCGAAGCGGCATAAGCCAGTCAAGGGCGACGATCCCAGCCAAAAAGTTCCATCATGGCCCTTTTCTAATGCCCCTCTTAACTCCCCCAGCATGTATGCCTACCGTGCCTCCCCGATCTCGGGCGCTTGTCTTATTCTATCAAAATAAAGTCTTGTAGCGCCCAGGGTCGCAAAAGGCAGGATCACAAGGCCCACGAAGGGGATGAGAAGCGGGCACCCAAACCCCAGAAAAAAGGCCTTATGGCGCCACAGAGCCTTGATCCGGTCTTTGAGGAGAGGACAGTCTTTAGCCAGGGAGAAATCTATATAATCCCACGCAATGAATATGGCAGCAGCCAGAAAGCCCAATAGCGCGCCAATGATAGGAATCAAAAGCAGAAGCAAGGGGATCACCAACATCACCGCGGCCTTCTTGACTTCTTCTTTTATGACCGCAAGCATGCCCTTTTCAGGGGTCCTTGTTTGCGCTGCGTAGGCATCGGGGTGGTAGGTCCGCTGGTACTTTGTGACAAGATGATCATAAAACGGCGAGGCCAAAATGTTGGAAATGACGATGAAGGTATAGAACATGACGACCAGGACCATCACATAGAGAAAAACTTTAACAAAGTGCATATAGGCCCAGTAGAGCCATCCCACATACCGGGAGGATTCGCCGTTTTCCAGGTGCCAGAGCATGCGCAGGAGATCATCGGCATGGAGGGTAAACAGGTAAAAGGCAAAGATATAAAGAGACAGTGCTATCACAAAAGGCAGGGCGGAAAGGGCCAGGAAGGAAAGGTGCTGAAAGCCAAACCGGATGCCCTTAACATGGAACTTCCAACCTTCAGAAAAGGCCCTGAATGCTTGAAACATACTCGCCCTCCAAGTGGCGCTTTTTCAATCACGTCATATGAACAACACTTCATGGCTACCAAACAAAGAGCAATGTGAAACCGCCCGACCAGAGGTCCGGGCTTGCGGGAAGCAGGCCGGTCAAGAAACTGTCAGCCCCTGGGATGATACTGGGTATGGACAGCCTTGAGCCGTTCCCGGGCAACGTGCGTGTAGATTTGCGTGGTACTGATATCCACATGCCCCAGCATGACCTGGATGGACCGGAGGTCAGCCCCGCGTTCCAAGAGATGACTGGCAAAGGAATGGCGAAGGGTGTGCGGGGTAACATGGTGAAAAATATGGGCCTTCCAGGCGTATTGTTTGAAGCGCTTCCAGAAGCCTTGTCGCGTCATGGATTTCCCTGAGCGGGTCACAAAAAGATAGGGGCTTGGTCTGCCTTTCAAAAGGGCAGGGCGCCCTGACGCAAGGTAGGCATCAAGCTTCTTTCTGGCCGCCTGGCCGATAGGCACCACGCGTTCTCTTGATCCCTTGCCGAGCACCCTGACAAAGCAGGCCTCCAGATCAACGGACGTGATCCCCACGGTAACCAGTTCGGAAATCCTGAGGCCGGCCGCGTAAAGGAGTTCCAGCATGGCCCCGTCTCGCAATCCCAAGGGCTTTGAGGGGTCCGGGGTGTCCAGAAGCCGTACCACCTCCTCTATCTTCAAGACGTCGGGTAGTTTTCGGCCTGCCTTTGGCAGATCCACCAGCTTGGCAGGGTTGGTCTTCAGTATTTTTTCCTGAACCAAGAATCGATAAAACCCTCGAAGGGTGACCAGGTGTCTTGCCCTACTCCTGGAGGCAAGGCCCTTGTCTCTCAATGCAATCAAGTGTTTCAAGACAACGGCTGTGTCCGAGTCGGCCAGATTAGCGATGCCGTTTGCCTTGAGGAAGTCCAGATAAAGGCTCAGGTCGGCGCTGTAAGAGGTAATCGTATTTTCAGAAAGCCCCTTTTCCACCACCAGGTAGTTCATGAAGCGATCTGCCAGCTCATCCATGGTGTTCTTGCGCAAGCCCTCAGCCTCTGGGGACGCCCGCATGGTATCACAAAGGACAACGGTTCAAGACAACGGCTCCGCCTGCCTCTATCACGACCATGTTTTCAAGCCGCACGCCTCCCCATTCGGGTATATAAATCCCGGGTTCAACGGTGGTGACCATGCCCACTTCCAGATTCGTCGGTCGGACAGGGCTCAAATGGGGCTTCTCATGGGTGGCCAGTCCCACCCCGTGTCCGAGCCCATGGCCAAACCGGTCGCCAAAGCCTTTGGCAGCAATATGGTCTCGGGCAATCTTGTCTACGGCCTGGGTGCTGATCCCGGCCCTCATGGCCTCAATAGCCATGGATTGAGCGTCCCGCACGACTTGATAGACCCTTTTGAAGCGCGAATCAGGCTCACCCAGGACAATGGTGCGTGATATATCTGAACAGTATCCGTCAATCCGGCTGCCCCAGTCAAAGAGGATGGGTTCACCCCGTCCTGCCGGTCGATCTGTGGGAACGGCGTGGGGCAGGGCGGCGTTAGGCCCAGAGGCGACAATCGGGGGGAAGGCAACAGACTCCGCCCCCCTTTGCCGCAGGCCTTTTTCCAGGGTCCAGGCCAGGGATTTTTCAGAGATCCCTGCAGAGAGGTCCTCACGCATGGTTTCGAAAACCGATTCGGAAAGGGCGAGGGATCGGCGTATCGCGTCAATCTCTTGAGGCTCTTTGATCACGCGAAGCGCTTCCACCACGCCTTTGGTAGGGATCATGGAAGCACCAAGATCCTGCTCTTTCAGGTGTTTTTCAAACCGCTGAAACTGAAGATACGACAGCCGTGTACTCTCAAAACCGAGGCGCTCGGTATGAAGGGCTTTCAGGATTTCAGGCAGGGCCTCGGCCAGGCCCTTGTTGTAGCAATAGACCTCGAATTCCGGGGCCTCCATGCATGCCTGCGTCTCATATCGAGAGTCAGTGGCCAGCATCTGCCTATCAGGCGTAATAAACAGGGCACCGGCAGATTCGTCGCACTGGCCGTCCTCGCCGCTGAAGCCGCTCAGGTAACGGCGGTTTTCCGCCTGGAGGACGAGGAACGTATCAAGTCCCTGATCCTCGAGCTTGCCTCTCAGTTTTGCCAGCCGACGCCTAATGATTTCTCCCATGATGGCTGGAAAGTAACAGAACGTTTTGCACCGTGTCAACCTCGAGCCACCGCTCCTCGCCACAAAAAAGCGTAACTTCTCAATAAGTTCTGGGAAATCTGCTGAGATGAAGTCCGCCGGCAGGCAATTAAATTTGAAAACGTCTGAAACTCGCTATAAGTGAGCCTAAAGAAAAAGGGTATTGATGACGTTAAGAACCGGTCCTTAGACTTGAACCGTAAAAGCGAGCGCATTCCCCGTAGATTGCTACAGGGAGCTTCAAATTCATAAGCCTTCAAAACAGGATCAGAAAGACCCCCTTTTTTCTTAAGGCTCACTAACGCGCTCAGACAGTCAGACATTTCCAAATTTAACTACCTGTCGCCCCAGGTTATTGAGAAGCTACAAAAGAACTTGACAAGGCGCGGATTTTAATAATAATTCGTGCGGCGATGGACTCTAAAAGCAAAGACAAACTTGACAGGCTCATTCAAGAAGGGGCCACGATACCCGGCCCGGAGGGTGTCCTGATCGGTGATGAGGTTCGTTTGAACCGCATTGCAGGCAAAGGGGTTGTCATTTATCCGGGCTGTAAGATCTTTGGTGAAAAGACCCTGATCATGCCGGGTGTCAAACTGGGCTATGAGGGGCCCGTGACCGTGGATGATTGCCAGATCGGCCGGGACGTGGAATTGAGAGGCGGGTTCTTTCGACAATCTGTCTTTCTTGAAAAGGTCCATATGGGCTCGGGGGCGCAGGTCAGGGAAGGGTGCATCCTGGAAGAGCAGGCGTCCGGGGCGCACAGCGTGGGACTCAAGCAGACCATTTTGTTTCCTTTCGTCACGCTCGGAAGCCTGGTCAACTTTTGCGATTGCCTCATGGCAGGGGGAACCAGCCGGAAGAACCACAGCGAGGTAGGCAGCTCTTACGTCCATTTCAACTATTCCGTCAATCAGGACAAGGCCACGCCTTCCTTGATGGGCGATGTGCCTCGGGGTGTGATGCTGAATCAACCCCCTATCTTTCTCGGGGGCCAGGGCGGACTCGTGGGGCCCGTGCGCCTGGAATACGGGACGGTCATTGCCGCAGGGGTGGTTTGTCGGAGTGACCTGGCTGAAAGCGGCAAACTGGTGCTGGCCCAGGGCCCGCCTCCAGACGGGGTTGAACCCACCGGTCGGGTCGCCGATTTTCATCCGAGCGTGTACAGGTCCGTGAAGCGGCGGGTCATTAACAACGTCCATTACCTGGCCAACCTCGCCGCCCTGAGGCAATGGTATGTGAAGGTTCGTCCCCTGTTTTTCGGGGGCAGCCCCATGGGCGAGATGCTCCATGCAGGGGTCTTGGAAAAGCTCGACATGGCCGTCAGGGAGCGGGTCGAGCGGTTCAAGGCACTGGCTCAAAAGATGCCCGAATCAGTTGAAAGGTATCGACAGATCACGAAAGAGCCCCCCAACGAGAAGCTCCTGAGACAAAAACAAGAGCTGTTTCAAAGGTGGCAGGACCTGGAGGCTGTCTTTGAAGGCCACCTGGAAGACCCGGGGGATCCTTCCCTGCGAGAGCCTTTCCTGGAAGCGCTAACCAGACAGATCAGCGAAGCAGGGGCTGACTACCTGGCCGTCATCCAGGGGTTGGACGCGGCCTGGTCTGCCAATGGGACCAAATGGCTTCAGGGGATCGTGGATGCCATAAACGAAGAGGCCCTCCAGGTCGCGCCTTCCTTCAAATATGAGTAGGATATAGTCGGAAATAGCGGCATATTATATGGCATAGTTAAAGTGATATATTAGACATATTTCAGGAAGGAGACATGGGCAAGCTATTCGGAACAGATGGCATCAGGGGGGTGGCCAATCAATACCCCATCACGGCCGAGATGGCCTTGAAGATAGGGCGGGCCACTGCCCATGTGTTTAAACAGGAGGGTCAAAAGGCACGAATTATTATCGGAAAAGATACCCGCCTATCGGGTGATATGCTTGAGCATGCCCTGGTGGCCGGGATCTGTTCCGCAGGTGCCGACGCCCTGTTGGCCGGGGTCCTGCCTACCCCAGGAGTCGCTTTCATCGCGAGGCATATGGGCCTTGATGCCGGTATCATGATCTCGGCCTCGCATAACCCCTTTCACGACAATGGGATCAAGATCTTCCGGGCAGACGGGTTCAAGCTTTCAGATGAAACAGAGCTGGAGATCGAAGACCTTGTTCTCGGCAACCACATGGCGGTGTCGTCCAATACGCCTCGGGCTGTGGGTAGAGCCTGTCCCGTCACGGATGCTTGTGGACGCTATGTGAGTTTCTTGAAACACGAAGTGAGCGAGGATTTGGTCCTGCGAGGATTGGACGTGATCCTGGACTGCGCCAACGGCGCCACCTTGCAGGCCGCTCCCGCTATATTCTCGGAGCTTGGGGCCAAGGTGAAGACCCTGTGCGTCGAGGCTGACGGAAGCAATATCAACCTGAACTGTGGGTCTGAACACGTGGAAGCACTGGCCGATGAGGTTGTCAAGACCGGGGCGCATGTGGGATTCGCCTTTGACGGCGACGGAGACCGGGTCATTGCAGTCGATGAGAAGGGCGGTCGTTTGGGGGGCGACCAGATGCTGGCCATTTGCGCGAAGGTCATGAAAGACGAGGGCCGCCTGGCCAACAACGTGGTGGTAAGCACGGTGATGAGCAATCTTGGCCTGGGGCTTGCCCTGAAGGGGTTGGGGATTGAGCATGTGACAACCCGGGTGGGAGACCGGCATGTCTTGAAAGAGATGCTGGCTCGGGGGGCATGCATTGGCGGAGAGAACTCCGGCCACATGATATTCCTGGACCACCACACGACCGGAGATGGGATCTTGACCGCCCTGAACGTCATCAAGGCCATGAGAAGGACGGGAGAGCGCCTTTCAGAGCTCTCCAAGATCATGAAGGTCTTTCCTCAGGGCCTGATCAACGTAACGGTGAAAAATAAACCGGCCATTGAAACAGTCCCTGAAATCGTCGCTGCTGTTGAACAAGCAGAAAAGGCCCTGGCAGATGAGGGCAGGGTGCTGGTCCGGTATTCCGGCACCCAGTCCATGTGCCGTGTCATGGTGGAAGCACCCAGCCACAAGGAGACGGAGAAGTACTGTAAGCAGATTGCGGCGGTGGTAAGGCAGTCGCTCGCTTAGCAGCCCGTGGCCTGCAGGGTTGACCTTATGAGCGGCCTGGCGAGGATCTCACTCCACGTCCGTGGCCAGTTTGTCGAGTTGCTCCTTGGTAAGGGGCTTACCATAGGCCGCAAACTGGACCTTGGCCTTCTCGCCGTCTTTGATCGGTACCCATTTGTTCTCACCGATCTTGTTTAGGTAAACCCATTGCAGCTTGTCGGGGATAAGAGGGACCACCCCTTTCCACGGCGCCACCTTCCCGTTCTTGAAATCCATGACAGGCACCGTATGGCCTTTTTCAATTTGAAGCACGGCTTTGTTCCGATGACAGTCTTTGCACGATCGGCCTTCCGGAGACACGGAATGCGTAAAATAAGGGACATAGGCAATGAATTTCTTGTCCTGATAAACGAGCGTCATAACACTGCCGGAAGTCACCTGCCCGTTGTAATTCATCAGTAATAGCCAATCCTTGACCGGGACAAAATTTCCTTTCTTGCCGGTCTTAAGTGCCGAATCGAAGTGACAATTGTAACAGACCATGGTGTTGGTAACATGGCAGGCCGAACAGTTCAGCTTGTCTCCGTGGGTCTTGTGACTGGCCGTATTCGGATCGAACACGGGAGACGGCTTTTTCTGATAGACATGGCATCCCTTGCAAGAGGCGCAAACGCCTTTGGGATAAGGATGTCTCATGGAAGGCTTGAAACGGCCATCGCCGTGAACATCGCACTGGTAATGACAATCGGCACAGACCATGTCTGCGGCGATGTGAACATCCAGGTCGTCCGTGGCCTTATCAAATTTGAAGGTAAGCCCCTCGCGGCTGTGACATTTCATGCAGGTGTTCATGTCTTTTGTCTTCTTTTTCGAAAATTGCATGGCCGGGCCGTTTTGAATGGCATGGCAGTCGTCACAGCTTCTGACGTGGCAACTCTTGCAGTCCAACTGGTTGTACGGGATGTTGGTGATGCTCATAAACCCATTGGGTTCCTCGTACCAATAACGCATGCCATTTCCGGTAAAGTGCAAGCTCTCGTTGTAAAAGGACCACAGACAGGGGCATGGCGGCTCTGTCGCCCTGGACGAGGTACATGTCACCAACGACAATGCCAGGGCTAAGATCATGACGACCATGACCTTCTCGATGTGTTTCATTGGGGCCTCCTTGGGTCCGTACGGGTTCTCGTATATCAGTGCAACGTGACTTTCCAAATGACTGGTTACCACAGGTGAAATCCCGGGTCAATGCAACACAGATTGAACCGCGAAAGCGAGCGCATTCCCCGTGGCTTGCCGCGGGGAGGCTTCAATCTTACATCGAGAGACCAAGAAAGTGAAGTGCCGTTGACCGCCATCTCACGACGTGCTATGTGCGGCTGTGAACCGCAAAAGCGAGCGCATTCCCCGTAGCTTACTGCGGGGTTAGCGAGCGTATCCAAAAAAAGTGAAGCCTCTCCCGTCCTAAAGGGCGGGGCTTCCCGGTGAGGAAGAAAATCAGTTTTTTTATAGCCGGTCAGCGTTCCTTACGGTCGAAGATTCCCTGTAGCTTGCTACAGGAAGCTTCAATCCTTCAAGTTTGCGGAACAGGCCGTTGTTGGCCGTGAGGTCAACGAACAGGGAGTTCTCCAGTGGGCAATAACACATTGACGTCAAGGCTGAGAGACTATCCTCTTGAGAACATATTTAAAGCGGTCCTCAAGAACGGGGGCGCGTTTGCTGATCTGTATCACGAGTCGAGCCGGACCCATTCCATCGTGTGTGATGACAACAAGATCGAAAAAGTCATGACAGGTACGGATGCGGGCGTGGGCCTTCGAGCGATCAGCCACTTCAAGACTTCTTACGCCTATGGAAACCGCTGCTCTGACAAAGACGTCCTGGCTCTTGCAGGCGATCTGGCAGGTGCCGTAAAGGGCGATTCGGGGGGAGCTGTGGCAAAGACGTATCCCTTGGAGCCCAGGGTGATCCTTCCCGTGAGCCTTTCTCCTGAGACCATTGAGACGGCAAAGAAGGTCGCCGTGGTCCGCGAGGCCAATGCAGCAGCCCGTGCAATCGACTCTCGCGTAAGACAGGTGAAGGTCGTTTACAGCGATAAACATCAAAAGGTTGCCATGGCCAATTCACAAGGGCTCGTGGTGGAGGAAGATCGTACCTACACGCTGCTTGCCGTTCAGGTGGTGGCCGCTGGAAAGGACCTTATTCAGACGGGATACGAGCCGGCTGGGGGGCTGATGGGCTTTGAACTATTCGATGAGGTGGACCCCGTTCAGGTGGCTGAAACAGCGGCTCGTCGGGCGATACAGGCCCTGGAGGCCAGGGAGGCCCCGAGGGGCGTGATGCCGGTGATCCTATCGAGCGAGGCCGGCGGGACCATGATCCATGAGGCCGTGGGTCACGGCCTGGAGGCGGATCTGGCGCTTGAGGGGCTTTCCGTTTACAGCAACCGTATTGGTGAGACGGTGGCATCTCCGCTGGTCACCGTGGTCGATGATGCCACGCTGATCCAAAAGCGGGGCTCTTACGGTTATGATGACGAAGGGGTTCCTGCACAAAAAACCGTCCTTATAGAAAACGGCATACTGAAAGGTTATCTCTGCGACCGGCTCTATGCCATGAAGTACAAGGGCATGTCCACGGGCAATGGCCGGCGCCAGTCTTACAAGCACCATCCCATTGTGCGCATGTCAAACACCATGATTACTGCTGGGGAAGAGGACCCTGACGCCATCCTGCGAAGCACCCCCGAAGGCGTGCTGGTCAAGCAGATGGGGGGCGGGCAGGTCAATACGGTGAATGGCGATTTTGTCTTTCAGGTCAGTGAGGGGTATCTGATCCGAAACGGGCAGGTAGGCGATCCCATTCGTGGCGCCACCCTCACGGGCAACGGCCCAAAGGTGCTTGAATCGATCGATCGTATCGGAAAGGACCTTGGATTCGGGATCGGCACCTGTGGCAAGGATGGTCAGGGGGTCCCGGTAGGTGATGCGCAGCCCACACTTCGAATCCCCGAGATTATTGTCGGCGGCACGTCTCAGGAATAGTCGTGGATGTCTCAGACCAGGGCGCCCCAGTTGCGTCAAGTCTTGATCTGCACGGAATCTTATTCCTTACAACAACCCCTATCTCAATAGCCAAGTTAAAATAGTGAGAACGGAGGGCAAGGGGGTCACCCAAGTCCCAAGTTCACTGGATTGATTGCCAGATGCAAATACATTTGCATCTGGTAGCACTATATGCAATGCTGTTGGTCATGATAAACAGAACCTACTGGCTCCGAAGGGTTGAAAAGGCGTGGCACCGTTCCGTGGTCTGGCTATCCGGGGTGCGTCGGGTTGGTAAGACTTGCCTTTGCCAAAGCCTTCCCGATGTGCGGTATTTCGACTGCGAGCTCCCCAGAATCAGGCGATTCATGGCGGATCATCAGGCTTTTCTGGAAGATTGTAGAGGGAGTCGAGTCGTTCTGGATGAGGTCCACCGCCTGGACAATCCGTCCGAGCTTCTGAAGATAGCGGCAGATCATTATCCCGATGTCAGAATTCTCGCCACCGGCTCTTCCACCCTGGGGGCCTCTGCCAGGTTTCGGGACACACTGGCTGGACGCAAGGCAGAGTTGTGGTTAACGCCTATGATCGGCGCCGATCTGGTGGACTTCGCACAGACCGATCTGGAACACCGTTTCTTGCACGGCGGCCTCCCTCCTTTCTTTCTTGAGAAGGATCTGCCCGAGCGGGAGTTTCAGGAATGGATGGATGCCTACTGGGCGAAAGACATCCAGGAGCTATTTCGTCTGGAACGGCGCTATTCCTTCCAGAAGTTTGCCGAGCTGTTGATGGCGCAAAGCGGGGGCGTCTTTGAAGCCACCCGCTTTGCCCGTCCGTGCGAGGTTAGTCGTACAACGATAAGCAATTATCTGGCTGTGTTGGAAGCGACATTTGTGGTGCATGTGCTGCGTCCGTTCAGCACACACAGGCCCACCGAAATCGTATCGGCTCCAAAAGTATACGCTTTTGATACCGGATTCATGTGTTATCACAGGGGTTGGAATGCACTTCGCCGGGAAGACCTGGGACTGCTCTGGGAGCATTTCGTGCTGAACGAAATCCACGGGCAGTTGCAGACCCGACAAATCAACTATTGGCGTGACAAGCGGGGCCATGAGATCGACTTCGTTCTCAGCCAGAGGCGACAACCGCCAATTGCCATCGAGTGCAAGTGGTCCGCATCAGATTTTCATTCTTCCGGTGTGGAGGCGTTCCGACGGCAATATGGAAAGGGGAATACTTATGTCGTGGCAACGGATGTGGATCGCTCGTATCGCCGGTCATATGGCGGCACTGAGGTCCGCTTTGTAGGCTTGGCGGGGTTGATCAAAGCGCTGATGCCATTGATGGGGAGGTCCGGAAAAAAGAAACGGTAGACAAGAAATTCACCAATATTTTGCCGGGAGGCTAATCGATTAGGAGGGGTGCAATATAACCGTGGAACGCCAGAGGTGCCCGAAGGGCAGGGGGGTTTTGCCCGATCTTCCAGGACGTTCCCTATTTTTTCCCGAACATCCTGTAGAAACGTTGATCTTTCTCGCAAAGAACGAATTATTGATTCAGATATGGCCTCAGTGCTGTCCGGTTAAGATTTTTGAAATATGAGTTAACCATATGAATATATATTAAATATTGACGAAATCTAAGGGGATCGATTTGAATTTGCCCTAAGCCTGGTTTCGTGGTTCTTTCGCAAAAAAGGATGCGAAAGGAGTTCCGCTGTGAACCAAGGCCAAACTATTTTCTCCCAGGTGATCGATTTCCTACCAAAGAAAAAATTTCGTCAATGTGTAAGTCGTTATAGCGGTAGTCACCGCATACGCTCTTTTACATGCTACAATCAGTTCCTTTGCATGGCTTTCGCTCAACTGGCCTACCGTGAAAGCTTACGCGATATCGAGTGTTGTCTGCGGGCCATGCGGGAAAAGCTTTATCATATGGGCATAAGGGGTAAAGGGAAAAGGGGTGTCAGGGAAAAGGGGTGTCAGACCTACACATTTGACAGAACTGTAGGAGATTGCTAGAGAGCACAGTAATCGGCTGCTCGACTTTGCATATCAATAAAGGACTCAGTTTGATTATGGGCAGACCGTTAAGGATAGAATTCCCCGGGGCTTTCTATCATGTGACCTCAAGAGGGAATGAGAGAAAGGCGGTTTTTAAGAGCCTGCGGGACAGGGAGAAGTTCCTTTCCTATCTTGAATCGGCAACGGAGCGGTATGGGGCTGTCATCCACGTTTATTGTTTAATGGGCAACCATTATCACCTTCTTCTTGAAACGCCTTTGGGTAATCTGTCTAGGATCATGCAACATATCAATGGCGCATATACCAACTATTTCAACACCAAACGTGAAAGATCCGGGCATCTATTGCAGGGGAGGTACAAAGCCATACTGGTCGAGGTTGATGAGTACGCAAAGCAACTTTCGCGTTACATACACCTAAATCCTGTCAGAACCACAACGGTAAAAACCCCAGAGGAATATGAATGGTCCAGCTGCCGTTACTACACCGTTGCACGGAAAGCGCCCGATTGGCTTCAAAGAGATTTCATTCTGGGCTATTTTCATACAAAGCCGGCCGTCGCCATGAAAATCTATCGCAGCTTTGTCCACTCGTTGATGGACCAGGAGTATGAAAGCCCCCTGGCTGAGCTTTCACATTCAGTCATTCTGGGTAGCAGAGAGTTTGTTGACGAAATCAAGGACAGGTTTTTGAGAGGCAAGCAACCGGACAGGGAACTGCCGGCATTAAGGGAGATGACAAACAGACCAGGGTTGAATAACATCGAACATGTTATTGACTCCGTGCTTCAATCAGATGAGAAGTTGGCCCGACAGGTGAAGCTGTATTTGTGCCACCGCTATAGTGGCAAGAGGCTAAGGGAAATTGGGGAGCGGTTTGGTGTGAGCGAATCAGGTGTAACCCAGGCGAGTCGAAGAATCGGGATAAAGCAGCAAAATAATAAAAAGCTAAGAAAGCTTATCACAAACACATTAAAACAACTGTTGTCAAATGTGTAGGTCTGACACCCTTGCTTTACCTTCTCTTGAATTGGATGGTTTTACCCTGGGGGAAAAGACA
>Ga0315534_1000639_pt1 | contig 24587 bp, 26 predicted proteins | sample SalMarSW160240MG_FD_203094 | JGI IMG/M metagenome (GOLD analysis project Ga0315534, IMG submission 203094) | Salt marsh sediment microbial communities from the Plum Island Ecosystem LTER, Massachusetts, United States - Salt Marsh Sediment SW1602-40 ...
GGACGTCAGCTTCGTTGCGTTGAATCATAAAAACTCGGGCTAAGGCCCTCAAACAGTTTATGATTCTTAACGCTTCACTCAGCTGACCTCTCATTCCGAAAATGCTCGATGTCGCGCGGAAAAGGCTTTCGGCTACATGGTGACTAATGATAGTTACTTCTGAGACACGACACTAGCTTGGCTCGCGATTTAGGACGGTTGGATCATCATCTATGATACATTTGGCGAAACAAAAACGCGGAGATAAAACGTTATGATAGAAATGAAAAAGATTCTCTTCCCTTCCGAAGGCATGGCCCTTGTGATTATGAGCACGCATGGGTGCAAAGGGCGGAGCACACCCTCTTTGGGGGCGTGACGGAAAACGCGGTGAAGGGAAAAGAGGGGAAAAGATGGGGAATCACTATGTTGAATTAGGTACAAGGTTCAAGGCGCAGGGCGCAAGGTATCATGACGTCCCGGATTTTGCCCGGATTTCGGATTTTGCCCGGATTTTGCCCCAGTTCATAGAATATCACTCTACCACCCACACTGTGCAGTTGCGAGCATGAGTGACAATCTTACTGGAGACACTGCCGAAGAGAAACTCCTCACTTCGTGAAAGCCCCTGTCTTCCCAGTACAATCGTATCATACTCTAGTTCATCCCGCTCCGAAAGAATGCACTCGGCCATGGAGGGACAATACCGCAGAGGGGAACGGACTGAGACAGTATCTGAGGCGAAGCCAGCGCCAATCAAGATCTGTCGACAGTCCTCTAACACAGCGTGCATTTTCTGCTTGTACTGGTCGAGCCATTCATCTCTCTCGGCAGTGCTGGAAAAGTAGTCCTCCTCTGCCTCAGGGATGACATGAAGAATGGTCACCTTAAACCCGCTCGCCCCTCCAAGGAGTTGGGCAACGTAGGAAACTGCCCGCCGCGCATTATCGGAGTCGTCGACGGCGATCAAAATATTCTTATTAAATACTTTTTTTCCATCAGTCATAGGCTCAACTCCTTGCTGTGTTAGCGGCAGACGTCAAGAAAAGCGTCATGCATGTCATTGCTTGGGGAAGGCTTCCAGGTCTTCCAAGAGTTCTCCGGTCGTCTCATAAAACCGATTGGCACCTTTGGAAAAATGTAAAAGGATTTGGTTGAGAGAGTCGGGTATATAGGGATAGACTTTTCTCAAATTGACGATGCGATGGTGGAACACGATGTTCCGATCTTCCTCCCTCAGAGTACTCATCGCAGGGTGGCCCCGCTTATTCAGATCTTGCACAAGCACATCGCCTTTGCCCACTAGAAAGACCAAAACATTGCCCAAGCCGAAAAGGTCGTAGCCGTAAATGTTTTCTCTATGCCGATAATTGAAGTCAAAATCGATCCACCGGTAGTGTCCGTTTTGTCGGTCCACAAAAATGTGGTCGCGCCGTATGTCTCCGTGCTTCTCGCCGTGATTGTGTATGAACTGGATGGCCCGGATGCATTCCATGAACTGACCTAAAATGTTTGGGAATTGATCAAAGAAATAGCTTCGATGATCCGAATCCAGATTCTCCACATACCTGGATAACGGGACGCCGTAGATGAAGTCTAGGACGCGCACCAGGTTTTGCTTTTCATCCTGGACCGAGAACCCGTGCATGAAGTTCTTGTGACCGGCAACCAAGTCCAGGATCCTGGCCTCTTTTCTAGGGCTTCGAAAGCATTCGAACTCAATACCGCCGATATGGGCATTGAACTTCTCATGGAAAACGAGTTTGATAATCTTATGCTTTCCGTTCGCAAGGTCGATGGCTCGCTTCACCCAGTGCTTGACTTCATCATCTAGGCCAAATCGTCCCTCCTTGGCATTATGGCGGATGAGATAAGGTCTTCCGCCCAAGTCAACGATATTCCCATATTCAACACCGAAAAAATTTGTCGTATCCCTATGAATGCGAAGCGGGATGGAGTCTTGGCCCGGGGGAAGCCATGGAGAAGCCATTTCACGAAGGCTTGCTTCATATAGGGTTGTTACCACGAGAGTGCCTCGTTCTTGACAGTAAAGGGTAGAAGAAGCTTTTGAAAAGATAATGGAAACAAGGGTAGGTGTCAATTCCGATATATGGACACCCTCATGACAAGGTTGATAGCGAAGTCGTCGAGCAATGCCTCCAAGCAAGGCCGCACAAGGGTTTACGCCGAGGCGTGCTCTTTGTACGTCGCAGGCAAAAACCCGCGGGGAACGCCGCTCAGAGGAAAAAGGGCCATTTATGAATGGAAACGAGCTAGCTGTGTATCTTGGCCTTGATGTCAATCCCGAATCGCTTCATCCGATTCCAGACAGTTACTCGGGAAACCCCTAGTATTCTAGCAGCTTCTGACCTGTTACCCCCTGCCAGTTCGAGTGCGTTTATAAGATCTAGTCTTTTCATCTCTTCTCGACTGATGGAAGCCTTCTTGGGCGTACCTTCAACTTTTTTTGCCCGGTGAAACCTGGGCGGCAAGTGATGCAGTCGGATTAACGACTCCCCACAACAAACAAGAGCGTATTCGAAGGCGCTTTTCAATTCCCTCACATTTCCCGGCCAGGGATATTCCATGAAGATGCGCAGCACTTCATTACTTATCCCTTTTGCCTTGCTTCCACTTTTTAACCTGATTTTTCGGAAAAAAGATTCCGCCAGTAGGGGTATGTCCTCAGACCTCTCCCTCAGCGGTGGCAGAAAAATTGGTATGACGTTCACCCTGTAAAACAGATCGTCCCTGAAAGCGCCCTGATCAACACGCTCTTTCAGATTCTTATTCGTGGCTGAGATAACGCGCACATCAACATGGATTGACATGTTGTCTCCCACACGTTCAACGACGCTTTCTTCAAGAACGCGAAGCAGCTTGACTTGCGTCGACAATGGAAGATCACCAATCTCGTCTAGAAAGACACTGCCACCTTCCGCCGCCTGAAACCGTCCTTTCCTGCTCCGATAGGCTCCTGTATAGGCCCCTTTAACATGTCCAAAAAGCTCACTCTCCAGGAGAGATTCCGTCAATGCCGCACAACTGACCTTAACAAACGGGTTTCGTCTGCGCTGACTTATTGTGTGAATGGCTTGGGCCACCAGGTCTTTTCCTGTGCCGCTTTCACCAAGAATGAGAACGGGTGCATCAGAGAAGGCGGCATTGGTAACCAGCTCGAATACGCTCTGCATCCTGGCAGAGACCCCAAGGATCCCTTGGAAACCATCTTCCGATTTGAGCTCACGTCGGAACGCCTCGATCTGTGTGTCTTTCTCAACCATTTCAGTAACGTCTGTTACCGTCTCCACGGCTCCCATCACATGACCATGGGCGTCACGAAGAAGCGATGCGTTCTTGATAATATGAACTGAGGTTCCGCCTTTGCGGATCAGGGTGCCTTTTCGCATGTTGAAACTCCCCGTGCGGAATAAGAGGCACCAGTCCTTTCCCTTTTTCCCCCTGGCAATCTGACAAATGTCACACTTTAGAACAGTACATAGCTTTCCAATCAATTCATCCCGGCCGTACCCTGTTATGGTTTCAAGCGCTTTGTTCACGCTAATGATAGTCCCCTCTTTGTCTAAGACCATCAATCCGTCCTGGATCGTGTCCACGACTGTCTTCCAGTATGCATTCAATTCTTGCTCAAGCATGGGGCTCACCCGTTAAAATTTAACATGTGTTTTGCTACTTTTTTAACAATTTAACAGTTTTTTGGCAAGAAAAATCTCGTGGTCGCTGAGTGGCGACTATCCTTCCTCGCCTTAGCCCATCAGAAAAAGGATGGGACCCTATGCTGAAACAATCTTTATTCCGTTTCACCTCACCTTTGTGTTCCCAAAAAATGCTTTTCTTTCAGCCAGATGGATGCCCATCGAGGGATAGAAGCGGCCGGTCATTCCATTTCCTTCGTGCATGGGTTCACTGACCGTCAACAACGCGTTGGCAAGTCGGACGATATATCCCAAAAGTTGGCAGGGGTTTTGCGCTAGTAATTAGTAAAAACGGATCAGGGAATAGCTAAGTTGGCACAGGACATCGCTCATCAACTCGATCTTCGCGGAATGATTGCTCCCATTACGCTTCTGAAGGTGACGCAAGCCTTCAGGAGGCTAAATCCAGGCGAAACACTGGAAATACTGGGAAGTGACGTTCAAACCCGAAAGGACCTTTTTCAGATTTTGGAGGCACCGCGTTATGAGCTAGTCAGTTCCCAGGATGATAAAGCTTTCTATCGTATCCTGTTGAGAAAAAGACACTGATCATGAATGACATTGGAGATCAATAACATATGACAGCTCGGTCGGCCAAGTCCCAAGAAAGAATGTCGGCACCGGGCATTGCTTCGGCAAGATGGTTCGCCATTTCAAAAGCCTATTAGAGAGGAAGCCCACCATGGAAAAGAAGATTTTGGTGACTGTCGGCGACTGTGTCTATTCGCAACAGGCCGTTAAGTATGTCGCGAGGATATCATCCGCCGCCAATGATCTCACGTACACACTATTTACCATGCAACCTCCGGTCCCCAAGATCTTTGTTACGGGGGCGGAAATAGATCCTGACGTGAGGGCTGAGGTTGACAAACTGATTCGAAAGAACGCCGAGACCGCGGAGCGTGTTGTTTGTGACTTGAAGGATCTTATGGTGCAGGAAGGTATACCTTCGAGCCGTATCGAAGTCGTTGCTGCACCCTTAAACGTCGGATTAGCGGCGGATATCCTAATTCGTGCTGAACAAGACAGCTATGATGCCATTGTGCTGGCGCGCAGGGGGCTTACTCCTAGCCGAGATTTTTTCATCGGCACGACGGCTGCCAAGGTGGTCGAGCACGCACTAAAGATGCCAGTTTGGATCGTTGCCGAAGAAACCACCTCCATGAACATCCTGATGGCTGTTGATGGATCTGCGAGCTCAGTCCGGGAGTTGGATCACTTGATTCATATGGTTGGAAAAAACCGCCAGTTGAACTTAACCTTGTTTCACGTCGTGCCATTTCTGAGACACTACTATTCTATTGATTTTGAACGCGAGAACCCAGCTCTTCAGCGCGTTATTCAGCAACAAGACAACAAACGCATGAAAGACTTCTATGGCAAAGCATATGAAATGCTCAACGCAGCAGGATTTAAGAAGAGCCAAATCCAGATTAAGACGAACACTCAGAGTCATGATGTTTCCACAGCGATTCTTGACGAAGCAAGGGCTGGGAAATACAGCACCGTCCTGATCGGACGACGTGGTGAGCGAGAGGCTGTATTTACGGGACGCATTGCCATGCGACTGGTCCAAAAGATTCCTAATCCGGCTCTTTGGGTGGTTGCATAAGACAGATACAGCCATCAGATGCGATGGCAAGTGTGCGTAAGAGTACCAACCCATGGTGCAATGGGCATACAGCCATATTCAAACGACACGGCGATCTCAGATGAATGTAGTAATCAAGGAGTTAAGGCGGCTTCAATGTGTGGGCACCTGTGGGCATGCCTGGCCATAACCGTTAGGGCAAGACAAGGCTACCCATCGTCAAAGGAGAAGAAAATGAAAAGGCGGATTCACGTATATGTTATTTTGGTGGTGGCGGGCCTAGTGATGTATCTTGGTGATGTGGGGTTTCCAACGGCCGATAGCGTTCCGGATCAAAAGGAAGAACAGGCAGTCTACGTAGGTTGGGAGAAATGCAAGGCCTGTCATGCTTCGCTCGTAGAAGCATATCGCGGATTCAAGCGCTCCAGGAACTTCCGGATATTGGAAATGCGAGCGCGAGAACACGATCAACAATGTCTTCCCTGCCATACGACTGGATATGGTGAGCCCGGGGGATTTGTAAGCATAGAAAAAACACCACATCTGACCAATGTCCAATGCGAGGTGTGCCACGGCCCAGCAAGCTTACATATAACGGCGGCAACGAGGGCCAAGAAAAAGGAAACGTTAGAAATTCCACGAAATATTTGTACTCAATGCCACACCCAACATGGACACAGGGAGTTGTGAAACCATGAGTTGGACGCCCTTCTATAGCCTGAGGTCCAAGTTAATACTAGCAATAGCTCTGGTTCTGATTGTGACAATGGGCGTCTATGCTTACATGGATATCACCTATCATGAGAAGGCCTTTTTAAATGAGCAGAAGAAGAAGGCTTTTGATATTAGCGATACCGTCATGAAGAGCATAGAATATCCAATGCTTGACGGCGAAATGGGAGATGTTCAGGAAATCCTGGAAAGGGTGAACGCCTTAAAGGACTTAGATGTGGCCCACCTGTGTGATCTAGACGGCCTGATCAAGTACAGTGGCAGGCGAAAATCAATTGGCAGGGTGACCCGATCAGAGATTACCAAGGAGGCCTTGCGAACTCGATCATTGGTCAAAGGATTAGAGGTTTGGGAAGGCGAAAATATATTTCGGTATTCCATGCCGGTAGTCAATGAGCAAACCTGCCATAAGTGTCACGGAATGGAGAAAAGGATTCTGGGAGTCCTGACCGTGGGGTTCGTCTGGGAACCCATAAGCCAAAAGATTAGGGCCTATCGAAATAAGATGGTCGTGGAGTTTTTGATCTGTCTGGCATTTGTTATTGCGTTCATCATAGGTCTCCTGCACCGAATGCTCATAGTGCCTCTAGAAACGCTGACCAAGGCTGCAAGAGCTATCGCCAAGGGAGACATCACAGAGGAAATACCGGCTAGCAGATCAAAGGATGAAGTCGGTGAGTTGACTGAGGCATTTCGAGAGATGCAACAAAGCCTTCGGCAGTGCTACTACAAGCCCAGCACGCCCGATGAAGAATGAACCAACATAGTGGCCGGACAAGGTGGCTCATATGTCATTTTGGGTCAGATTACGAACAGAAATTGCAGGGAACTTAAGATCAAAAGTAATTCTCGGGGTATGTGTCATTCTTGTGACAGTCATGGGCGTATTTGCCTATTGGGACATGATCGGCCGTGTGAAATTTCATCTGTCCAGGGAGGAGACCAGGGCATTGGAGTTTAGCAAAATGGTACGGAAAAGCATCGAATATCCCATGCTTGATGGTGAAATGGAAGACGTTCAGGCCACCCTGGAAAGCCTTACTACAATGACCGATCTGGAGTTTGTGAATCTTCATAATCCATTGCAAGTCATCAGATACAGCGGCAATCCAGACAACATAGGGATGGTTGCGGGTTCTGAAATTCCAAAAGAGGCCTTGCAGACTCAGACCACGGTGAAAGAGCTGCAGGAACATGAAGGGAGACAGATCCTCCATTATGCCGTACCGGTTCTAAATGAAAGAGCATGCTTTAAATGTCACGGGAGAGAGAAAGAAGTCTTGGGCGTGCTGACTGTAGGCATTCCGTGGGGTCCTGTGGAAATGCGGGTGGCTTCACTTCGGAATCGACAGATCCTTTTGGGTATAGTGTCGATCTCAATCGTCGGTTTTTTCCTCATAAAGTGGGTGTCTCGGTCTGTTACTCGGCCGATTCTCCAACTCACACGTCTAGCCAACCAAGTCAGCCGTGGAAACCTGAATGCCACAGTTGATTTTGGGAAGGCCGTCAAATGCTGGGAGATCCTAGACTGTAAAAGAACCGGCTGTCCTGCTTATGGGAAGGTTGACGCCTGCTGCTGGTACATTGACGGCACACTTTTCACAGGGGGGCCCAAGGGAAAATTTCCAGAAAAGATCGAACAGTGCCGCAGATGCAAGGTGTACAAGATGCATGGTTCAGACGAGGTCGTCCAGCTGGCAGATGCCTTCTCCCATATGACGGGCAATCTAAAGGCCTATAGCGAAAAGCTCAGAAGAACCTACGACTTCCAGAAGAATCTTATTAAGGGCTCTATCGACGGTATTATAGCGACAGATAACACAGGAAACATAGTGATATTCAACGAAGGGGCTGAAAACATCTTTGGGTATGCCAGCGAGGAAATCATCCGCAAGATGGACGTCGGCAACCTGTATCCTGCTGGTCGTGCAAAGAAAATCGAAGAGGCTCTCTATGGGCAGGGCCATGGTGGACCTGGCAAGTTGGCGGACTATGAAACCACAATCTTGAAAAAGGACGGGAAAGAAATACCCGTCTGGCTCTCAGCAAGCATCATCTATGAAGACGCAGAAACTGTTGGCGCCGTCGGTTTCTTTCGGGATTTAAGTGAGAGAAAGAAGCTAGAGAAGAAAGTGCTGGAGTCGGAAAGATTGGCAACGATTGGCCAAGGGGTGTCCTATATTTCTCATGAAATCAAGAATCCACTCATGCTGATTGGCGGTTTCGCTCAACAGGTGCTGCGTAAGATAAGTCAAAATGGAAAAAACAAGGAAAAACTCGAAATCATCATCAAAGAAGTTGCCAGACTGGAAGAATTCCTTTCAGAAGTCACGGATATCACGAAGCCGTCGCAACCAAAGAAGATAATGACGAGTATCAATAGTGTCGTGGAGGACGTTTCGGCCTTTTTACACGAAGAATTCAAGGTGCGTCACGTTGTTTTTCAGACGTCTCTCGACCCTCAGATTCCCGAGATATCTGTTGATCCGAAACAGATGAGGCAGGTGCTCATCAATGTCATGAAGAACGCCATGGAGGCCATGCCAGAAGGGGGGCGTCTGTCTATTACGACCCAGTTGCAGGAAGATCGCGTAAAACTTCGCATCATTGACACAGGACAAGGGATCACGCCTGAAGACCTGAAGAGTGTCTTTGATCCGTTTGTCACTACTAAAGCAAAAGGAACAGGACTGGGTCTGGCCATCTGCCGAAAGATCATAGAGGATCATGAGGGCCGGATCAGTCTTGAAAGCACGTCGGGACATGGAACGGTTTGTAACATCACACTTCCTGTTCAGGGTGTGACGTAGGAGCCATGTTGTGTCAGAAGGACCAACGAAGTTTTTGCGGCGAGGAGGCTCACCATGAAACAGAAAGTCCTGGTAGCAGTTGGTGACCGCGTTTATTCGCAGCATGCCGTTAGATACATCGCTAAGCTGTCCGTTTCAGCCACAGACCTGACCTATACGCTGTTCAATGTCCAGCCAGGGGTTCCGGAGCTCTTAGGCGAAGCGGCCAAAAGCGACCTTAAGGCCAAGGCTGAAATTTCCGAACTTGTTCGTGCAAATAGGGAAGCAGCTGGGGAGATTGTACAAGACTTCCACGAGGTAATGATCCAAGAGGGGATACTCGAAAGCCGGATTGAGGCGGTGAGCGAGCCGATGCAAGTGGGAGCAGCCAAGGACATTCTCAACTGGGCCGAAAAGCATGGGTACGATGCGATCGTCATAGCGCGCAGGGAGATGACACCCAGCTGGGATTTTTCTATTGGTGCCGTTCCGGCCAAAGTCGTTGATTATGGACTCGAGATTCCCGTTTGGTTGGTTGCCGGAGAAAGCACTGGCACGAAGATCATGCTCGCTGTTGATGGATCTGACAATTCGCTTCGCGCCGTGGATCACCTCATTCATATGGTAGGGGCAAACACAGATATCCATATTACCTTGTTCCATGTGATACCTTATCTCAGGCATTACTACTCCGTTGATGTCGAAAGAAGCAAGGGCTACCTCCAATTAGTGATGCATCGCGAGGACAAGCATCGCATGGAGGGCTTTTATGAAAAGGCCAATGAACGGTTTAAGAACGCGGGGCTAAAGAGCAGCCAGCTCAATACTATCACTTGCAGAAGGAGTAGTGACATTTCTACAGCGATATACGGCGAAGCGAAAGCTGGACAGTATGGCACGGTGATCGTTGGCAGACGAGGTGAAAGGGGGGCCTTTTTCTCCGGACAAATTGCCAGAAGGCTTGTACACACACTCGAAGATGAGGCCCTATGCATCGTTCCGTGAAGCATCAATGTGGGGATCCGTCGAGTTCTTAGAATTCACAAGTCATGAAACGCCTTGGCAGTCAAATAAGACCGGCTACGGCGCTGACAAAAGCAAGTTCCGATAACTGTTACCGCCAGCGCAGATAGTAAAAAGGGGGTGAGTGAAATGCCGCGAGGAGACGGAACAGGCCCAAGAGGTCAAGGCCCTGGAACAGGGAGAGGCATGGGGCGAGGTGGCGTTGGACGCGGTCTGCGTGGCGGGTTTGCCGCAGGCCCCGGGGGGAATTGCGTATGTCCGAGCTGTGGTGAACGAGTCTCCCGCCAAACCGGAACGCCTTGCTTTGAGCGAAAATGCCCCAAGTGCGGGGTCACTATGACACGGGAATAGGTCTTATGGTTATTTGCATTGCCAGCGGATGAGGGGCAAGGGCAAGGCCACCGTGGCCACAAAGCTTAAGCAAGTTTTCTTAAAGGAAAGCGTTTTGCTGTAAAGGCTTTTTGAGCCATTAAGCTCGTAAATCCATGAACCAAAGGAGGTAAAGGAAATGGCAGAGAAACAAGAAAACTGGGTATGTGCGCACTGTGGCTACACTGCGGATGGCAGGTTTGTGGGGGATATCTGCCCCCAGTGTAATCTCACTTACTGGAAGTGTGACAAGTGCGGATTTCTTGTCACAGCGGGAACACCACCTGCTGTTTGTCCTGAGTGTGGTGAAAAGTGTAATTTCCTCAATGTTACCTGCTACACGCCTGAGTGTGGAGGGCCAAGACACGTTGATCGTCGGTTGTAGTCGGAGCGGCTTCGGCAGAGATTGAGGAGGCTCCGATAGCTGCAACTCCAGCTTAATCCCACTTAACAAGTAGGCGAAACGCTGAGGGGGAGTTAACACAATAGGGTCCATTTGCCAAAGAAAAGGAGGTGAATAGCTATGATCGAGGTCAAGAAGATTCTTTTTCCCTGTGATTTCACAGAGAACTCGTCAAAGGTATTGCCCTATGTGCTGTTTTTTTCTGAGAAATACAACAGCATGATTTACTTGTTCCATGTGGTACAGGACCTTCAAAGGTGGGGCAAAGATTTTATCCCCCATCCCTCAATGGATGTGTTTCAAAAGCAGGCATTGGAAGGGGCTGAAAAGTCCATGGACAGAGTGTGCGAGGAACAGTTGGGGAGCTGTCCCAACTTTCAGAGAAGGGTTGTTTCCGGGGATCCGGCTGCTGAAATTTTGAAGGCTATCGGGTCAGAAGATATCGATCTGGTAGTCATGGGCACCCATGGGCGGAGAGGATTGGAGCACGTCCTCTTTGGGAGCGTGGCTGAGAACGTGGTGAAGAAATCACCGGTTCCCGTGTTAACCATCAACCCCTATAAGGTTAAGTAGGGAAGGTTTTGTGAAAAGCCTTTTGCTCTCGGAGTGAGCCAATGATGCTGTTTTGACATTTCATCACATAAGCCTTCACGAGAATCAACGTAGGCGCCTGTATACCATGCCAACGCTTACGGATCAGAGGACATTAAGGAATGCTGTCCGTATTCGAAAAGGAGGTTCCCATGAGAGGATTTAAAAACATACTTTTTCCTATCGACTTTTCAGAATGTTCAGAGCAGGTTTTTCCAAACGCCCTCCAAATGGCCGAAACCTTTGACGCAAAGCTTTATCTCCTGTTTGTAGCGCGGGATATATCCTATCTGACAACCATTGATGTTTCGCGGGATCTCTTGATGAATACCGTGGCCGAAGTTGCCCGTGCAGCAGAAAAGAAGATGGAGGCCTTTTGCCACAAGAACTTGAGGGATTTTTCCAATTACGAGACCAAGGTGGTCATGGGGAATCCTGCCGAGGAGATTGTGAAATATGCCGATGATCAGGGCATTGATCTCATCATCATGGGCACCCACGGCCGAAAGGGCCTGGAACGAATGTTCATGGGGAGCGTGGCCGATCATGTGATCAAGCATGCTGCTGTGCCGGTCCTGACCGTGAATCCTTTGAGGCCCAAGGTTAAATATGTACACACTTAAGAGCAAGAGGGGGATGTATGCTAGTAAAAGGCTGGATGACGACGGATGTCATCACGGTGGGTGAAGACACGCCCATGATGAAGGCGTCTATCATCATGAAGGAGAAAAACATTCGCTCTTTGCCGATTTTGAACAAGAAAGGAAAACTGGTAGGGATTGTCAGCGACAGGGACTTGAGAGACGCATCACCATCTAAGGCTACGAGTCTGGACGTTCATGAACTCAATTATCTGATTTCTACTATCAAGATCAAGGACCTGATGACGAGAAATGTAGTGGTTGTAAGACCTGACGAAACCGTGGAATTCGCTGCCATTCTGATGCTGGAAAACAAAATCTCATCCCTTCCAGTGATCAACGACAAGGGTTCGCTCATCGGCATTATTACGCAAACCGATATCTTCAGGGTCCTGATCAATATTACAGGGGTCTATACTGGTGGCGTGCAGTTTGCTTTCAGCCTGGAAGATCGTCCCGGCTCCATTAGAGAGGTCTCGGATGTGATCCGCTCCTACGATGGACGTGTTGTGAGCATCCTCTCCACCCGTGAAGACGCTGAAGAGGGTCGGCACAATGTATACATACGCACAAGGTCTCTTCCGGAAGACAAGACGAGAGACCTGCTAAGAGAACTGGAGAACAAGTTTGTGGTTCTCTATACGGCTAGGGACTTCCTGGAAGAGGCTGAGACTCGGCGGGTCCGAATGCCATACTAGGAGCCTTGCAGTTGCAGCCGGAAAGGCTGTTGTTGAATCATGTTAGTAGACAAGCAACATGTATCGTTAAAATTTAGCGAGACCAAACTAGACGGCAAAGTAAAAAGCTCCAAATTCAAGGCGCGCAAATCCTGAGGAATGAGGCGTACTTATAGTACGTTGCAATGACGAAGGATGCACCGCAACACAGAAGTTGGACTTTTTACGAAGTCGTCAAGCTTAAGAAAAGACACAAGGAGCTTGCCGTACTCTACGACATCGGCAGCGATTTGACGAGTTCTCTGAGTCTGACAGAGATCTTGGACAGGGCGATCTTGAAAGTCCGGGAGCATTTCAAGGTGGACGCTGTTAGAATCTATCTGGCGGACGAAGCTCAGGAATCTCTCGAACTCGTTGCCTATCAAGGCATGACAAGGCAACAGGTCAAGGAACTTCGCAAGGTTAAAATGAGCGAGGGCTTTTCAGGCAAGGCAGCCCGAACCAAGAGCTTGATTGCTCAAAGGGTTTCGGATCTGGAAAACGGGGCCCGGGCCGTCCTTCTTCAGAGCAAGGGCTTCAAGGTCAACATATGTGTGCCTCTCATCATAAAAGATGAGGTCGTGGGCGTGATCGAATCATAGGCAGAAAAGGATAGAAAGGAGGACAGAATGAACCTCGGAGAACTCATCAAAACACAACAAGACGAAGAAAAGGAGAAACATGTTCCCCACATCGAGATTGACAAGGGACATAAGTCAGGACAAGACATCGTTCGTGTGGTTGTGGGCCATGAGGTCCCTCATCCCAACACAGTAGAACACCATATTGCCTGGATTGAGCTTTACGGTGTAAGAAAGGACAACAACCAGGTGATTAACCTGGGGCGAGCTGCTTGGGCTCCGGTCTACTCCAACTCCAACGTTCGGTTTCAGATTAACCAGATACGGGATTTCAAGTCTTTCCACGCCTTAGCCTACTGCAATATCCATGGGGTGTGGAGCGAGTCGGTTGAATTTCAGAAATAGCCCCGTGTTGTTTAAGTATTCACGAGTGCGACGTTTTTGAATGCCATGGGAGATTGATGATGAAGCTTGAAGAGATCAAGAAAGCTGTCGAGGAATTAAGCGACGATGAAAAAAGGGAATTCTTCTCCGAAGTCATTCCTGAGATCTGTGATGAGTCCCTCACCAAAGAGGGTTGCCGCATGATCTTTGAGAGGAAACTCTCGGGTTCCCGCTACCTGGAATCCTTTGAAGAACTCTATCAAGGACAAAAACAAGGGGCAGATCTGTGAAGGCATAGCGCTGGCGTGGGAAGATAAGTGGGTTTGCTTGGGGTAAAACTATCTTGTTTTCACCAGTGCAAGAAGGTGCTCAGCGACCAGGAAGGAAGGTCCGGATGAAAGAGGCAATGTTCTATGACCCCCTCGCAGAGGGCGAGCTTCGCTGTAACCTTTGCCACCACCGGTGCAAGATCAAAGAGGGCAAAAGGGGTATTTGCGGCGTAAGGGAAAACCGCGACGGAAAGTTTTACAGTCGGGTATACGGTAAAATCGTTGCCGAACATATCGATCCCATAGAGAAAAAGCCTTTGTTCCATTTTCTGCCCGGCTCAAGGGCTTTTTCCATTGGGACAGTAGGTTGCAACTTTCACTGTAAGCATTGTCAGAACTTTGACATCTCTCAGTATCCCCATGAACACAGGGGAGAAATCATCGGCCAAGATCGCACACCTGAAGAGATCGTCATGGCCGCAAAGGCTTCTGGCTGCGAAACGATCGCATACACATACAACGAGCCAACGATCTTTTACGAATTTGCGTATGATACCGCTCTCCTGGCTCAAAAGGAAGGCATAAAAAACGTATTTGTAAGCAATGGATATATGAGCAGCGAAGCCGCGCGTGAAATTGCCCCATATCTGGACGCCATTAACATCGATTTAAAGACGTTTAATGACAAGTCTTACAAGGCGGTCTGCGGAGCGCGTCTGAAGCCTGTGCTCAAAACAATCCAGCTAATGAAAGAGCTTGGTATCTGGGTAGAAGTAACAACTCTCATTATTCCTGGCATAAATGATGGAGAGGATGAACTGCGTAAAATCGCGCGTTTTGTGAAAGGCGTGGGGCCTGAAGTGCCATGGCACGTCACCCAGTTTTATCCCGCATACCGGTTTCTGGATAAGCCACCGACTCCAGTGGCCACCCTCCGACGCGCTCGTGAAATCGGCACGGAAGAGGGGTTGCGCTATGTGTACGAGGGCAACGTGCCTGGTGAGGGGGGTGAAAATACATACTGCTACGCATGTGGGGCCATTCTCATTGAGCGCTATGGTTTGACACTAAGACGAAATCGCCTGCAAAATGGAAAGTGCCCTGAATGCGGCACAAGCATTGATGGGGTGGGCATGTGAGTCTCAAGGTGAATTGGAGCCTGATTGAGTTTTGGCTCAATTGGGGTACTACAGAGACCCGACAGAAATGCTTTCACATATGTCTTCTCTTTGGAAGGAGGAATGCTTGTGTACGAAGGAGATGTGGGACGTCTAAAAGGAATGCTCTTCAAGCGGCGTCAGGAAATCTTCGAATGGCTTCAGCGGTTCGAATCTGATTGGCAGTCCATGGAAGAGCGAGACATCGAATTGGAAGAAGAGGCCCAAAAGGCTGCTCTGACAAGCCATTACAATCAGTTGGATCAACGCAGGCAAGAGGAGCTTGAAGAAATCGATCTGGCCCTGTGCAGGATGGCCGCCGGAAGCTATGGAATCTGTGAGAACTGCCACAAGCTAATCTCGTTGAAGCGGCTGGAGGTATTGCCCGCGACTCGCCTGTGCCGTAAGTGTGCCCGTAAGTATAAGGAAGAGCAGAAAAAGTTGCCCTCGGCCTGGGAGGCGATTAGCTGTGCGGAGCTGCCGGACGAGTATCAAAATCTGAACAACGAGGAACTGCGGATGTTGATCTTGGATCGTCTCCGCAACGATGGCCGGGTCGATCTGGAAGAACTCGACATCTCGTGCCGATGCGGGGTGGTCTACTTGGAAGGAGTGGTCCCAAGTGAGGGCGAACACGAGATTCTGTTGCAGATCCTCACAGACGTCATGGGCTTTGCCTCCATCATCGATCACCTGCAAATCACCGAATTGATATGGGAGCGGGAGGACCGCGCTCCCGGCAGGACCCCTTTCGGTCTCAGTGCCGATGTAGAAGAAATTAGCGACGATATCTTTGAATCCCAGGAAAAAGAAACCCCTTACATTTTTCCAGATCGGCCGCCGCCCGAAGAAGAGTGAAGATTTCCGTTCGGAAGACGACACACACTGTGGGAGGGGGACATAAGTGAGTGAGGAATGGCCCTGGATGTCTCAACACATAATCGAAAGGAGGTAAGCGAAATGGAACAGGAGCAAGAAAAATGGGTATGTGCACACTGCGGCTATACAGCCGACGGCAAGTTTGAGGGAGATATCTGCCCTCAGTGTGGCTTGACCTACTGGAAATGCGCAAAATGCGGATTTCTCATAACAGCCTCAGTGCCCCCGGATGTTTGCCCTGAATGCGGTGAGAAGTGTGATTTTATAAACGTCACCTGCTATACGCCCGAGTGCGGGGGGCCCGGCCACGTGGATCCGCGTCTATAGGGGATAACGTCATTGGTTAACAAGAACGAGTCTGGCGCTAATGTAAGATTTGGTCTGTGAAAGATGAACTCATCGGAAGTCATTTGTCCACGGAGTGAACAAGATTGATGGTCTCGTAAAAAGTCGCTTTTGCTCGCTCCGTGAACATTTTGGGGGCCCTTAAGATGTTCAGCTAACATGCTAACACGCAGTGAAGCTTTGCGCTCAACTCGGGCTAACGCCCTCAAACAGTTAGCATTTTTTAACGCTGAATATATCTCAAGCGCCTTTCTCCCAAAATGCTCAATATCGTTCGCAAAACACTTTTTACGGATCCATCACTTTTGCTGCCTTAATGTTTATGGTCATCAATGCATTTTATTCAAGATAGTTGCCGCAGGCCCGAGTGGAGACTCTGTTTGCCAAAGCTGTGGTGAGTTGGTCTTCGACCAGACGGGACTGCCTTGTTTTGATCTAAGATGCGCTAAGCGTGAGGCGAGCATGACACGGGACTGAGTCTCATGGTTATTTGTATTGCCAGCGGAAAGGGAGGCTCGGGCAAAACCAGCATTCCCGCCAATCTGGCCCGGGATTTCAAAAAACACGACATCGTGCTCGTGGGCCCAATTGCTTATGATTAGGAGGTGTTCACATGGCCAAGGCTGTTCATATTACTAAGAAAAAGAAAGGTGCTCCCTCTTTATCTGAACGGAAGGCGGCCATGGCCGCACAAGATCAGATCATCAAAGACTCCTTGTCTTTAGTCAAACACAAATTTCTGGTCATGAGCGGCAAAGGGGGTGTTGGCAAGACAAGCGTTGCGGCTAATTTGGCCATGGCCCTTTCAAGGCAGGGGGCCAGAGTGGGGCTTATGGACGTAGATCTCCACGGCCCTGACATTCCCAGAATACTGGGTCTCAAGGGGGTCCTTGAGGCGAGTGTTGATGGGCGAATAAACCCCAAACCTTACTCAGAGAACCTGGAGGTGATCTCCGTTGGATCGATGGCCGGAGATCCGGATAAGGCCGTGATCTGGCGGGGGCCTTTGAAGCTGCAAGTCGTCCGGCAGTTTATCTCTGGTGTCGTCTGGGGAATGTTGGATTATCTCATTATCGATTCGCCGCCTGGAACGGGGGATGAGCCGCTGACCGTTGTTCAAAGCATTCCAGATGCCAAGGCGATCATCGTAACGATGCCCCAGGAGATGTCTTTGGATGATGTCAGGAAATCAATCAATTTTTGCAAAACCGTTAAGATGGAAGTCCTGGGATTGATAGAAAACATGAGCGGTTTTGTGTGCCCCCACTGCGGGAAGTCTATTGATTTGTTTGGTACCGGAGGCGGTTTCAGAACCGCCATGACCATGGGTATCCCTTTCCTGGGTCGAATCCCCTTGGATGCTAAAATGGTGAAGTGTGCTGACGCAGGGGAATCGTATATGGAAAAATACCCGGATTCAGAGGTAACCAGAGCATTCAACCAAGTTGTGTCAAAGATCATAGCCGAGGCATGAAATGGATTTTGCCGCAAGCATCAAGGCGAACGCCGGAGATAACGCGAAAATATGGTTCCGTGACAGAAATATCCGGATAGCGTTCTAACCGAATTTATTTACTCAGGACTTAGTGCTGAGTAAGCAAGTGCGCAAACTTAACATCTTTAAATACGTTACAGTAGTTGCGAATCGAAGTACTAAGATAAAGCTATGACTGAATTCCGAGTTGGCGAGCTTCTGCTCGATCTGGCATTACTTTTCGCTTTCACCTATCTGCTGGCGGGGTTACTGGAGCGGAAACGCATTCCGGGGATTCTTGCCGCCTTGTTCGTCGCTATGGCGGTGCGCTATGTGCCGCTTGGTGAGCGTCTGCTCTCCATTGAATTCCACGTGCCTCTGTCGTTTCTGGCCGATCTAGGTGTCTTGTTTCTGCTATTTTTTATCGGTCTCCAGATCGATCTAAAGGAAATGCGGGAGCAAAGCGGAGACATCGTCTGGCTCACCGTATTGAATACTACTGTGCCGTTCCTCATGGGTATGGCGGTCATGCTGGTCTTAGGTTACGGGTGGCTGCTTGCCTTTGTCGTTGGGTTGACGCGGACGCCGACCGCTGAGGCGGTGATCGTTCCGATCCTGGATGAGTTCAAACTCATCCGCACCCGTGTGGGCGAATTCATCATTGGTGCCGGGGTGCTGGATGATGTAATCGAGGTGTTTCTGGTAGCATTGGTCTCGGTGTGGATCGGAGAAAAGGCGGGTGACGTGGGGGGAGGCGTAACCGGCCTTGTTGTGGGAGTGCTGGCGTTTATACTCCTGGCTTGGCTCAGCTACCGCTGGCTTATCGGTCTGCTTGCCCACTGGCTGCCACGCCGGCCCCGCAACCTGGTGCTGCTCTCCATGTTCATTCTTTTTGCTTTTGGCGGCCTGTCGGAATGTAGCAGCCTCGGCATGGTCGTTGGGGCCATCACTGCCGGGGTGTTGATGCGTCCCACATTCAACACGATGGGCGTGGTGGGCGAGCAGGTCATGCAGACCATACAATCAGTCAGCTATGGATTTTTGGGACTCCTCTTTTTTTTCTGGGTCGGACTCAATGCGGACCTGGAGGGCTTGTTCAGAGGACCTGCCCTGGCCGTCCTGTTATATCTGGCAGGAACTATAGGCAAACTTGTTGGCGTATTCTTAATGGTCCCAATAAGGAAGATTACCGTGCGCGAGGCTTGGACCATCGGCATTGGTCTTGATGCCCGTCTCACCACTGAGATCATTGTCGCCCAGTTGCTCTTCGATGCCAAGCTGATCGATGGGCACCTCTTTACCGCTCTGGTATCAGCAGCTTCATTCACCGCCATTACCGTCCCCCTAGGCTTTACCTTCCTCGTGCGTTCCTGGGGCGAACAATTGAGAACGTCACATGGCAGACCCCAACCAAGGGAGGTTCCTCATGCCGGCTAAGACGCAACCCATGCTTTTGTGCCTGGACCTTGAAGAAGGCTCCGAGACCCTGGCCCGTTATGCTGCCGCGCGCGCCGCGCTTTGCAACCAGCCCGTACACGTGCTTTACGTTCGTCCGAAAGCGGAAGGCGGGCCGGCAATCGAAGACGCGCAGGCGCGTCTAGATAAACTGGTAACCGACGCCTTAGGCGATGTTACTGTTGAGGCAGTGGCCATACGTACCGGCCTGCCTGAAGAAACTATTGTCGCCTATGCGAGAGAATACGCAGTTGATACTATTGTGCTCGGCCGGAGGCAGCGCTCTACGGTCGAGCGTATTCACGTTGGCAGTACCACCAGTGCGGTCATTTCACTGGCGAGCAGCCCGGTGTTGGTGGTGCCGCTAAATTTTTCAGAGGATATCTCGTGAAAGAGCAAGAAACTTTGCCGACTCAGGAAACCGCAGCGCCAGCGTGGCACAGCCTGGATGCCGAAGCGGCAATCACGAGGCTGCACACCGATTCCCGGTATGGCTTGAGCGCCCGGGAAGCTGCGCTCCGACTACAGCAGCACGGCCTCAATACCCTGGAAACCGGGCGCAAGGTGCCCTGGTATGCGGTGGTATTGGCTCGTCAGTTTGTGGACGTGCTCATCTTCATTTTGCTGGCAGCAGCGGCCATCTCAGTGGCAGTAGGCGAGATAGCCGATGCCGTCACCATCATGGTAATCGTGGTTTTGAACGGCGTGCTGGGCTTTGTGCAGGAATGGAAAGCGGAACGGGCCATCGAGGCGCTCCAGCGGATGCTGGCGCCCCAATGCAAAGTAGTGCGCGATGGCCAGGAACAGACCATTGATGCCAAGGATCTGGTACCTGGGGACATCGTGTTGCTGGAGATCGGCGACCGCATACCAGGCGACCTCCGGCTGGTTCAGGCCCTCGACCTCAAGGCGGACGAATCATCGCTGACCGGGGAATCCGAATCCGTCAACAAGGACATTGCCCCTGTCGATATAGATACGCCGCTTGCCGAGCGCACTTCCGTCGGCTGGATGGGTACGGCGGTTACCAACGGGCGCGCACGCGGCGTGGTGACGGCAACCGGTATGGCCACTGAATTCGGGCGTATCGCCCGGTTGACCCAGACGGTAGAGCGGGAGGTCACCCCCTTACAGCGCAAGCTGGCCGTGCTGGGCAAGCAACTGGGTGTATTTTCAGTCGCCATTTCTGTTGTCGTGGCAGTCAGCGGCTGGCTCCTTGGCAAGCCCTTGCTGGAGATGTTCATGACGGGAATATCTCTGGCCGTGGCAGTGGTGCCGGAGGGTTTGCCGGCCGTGGTGACTATCACGCTGGCCCTCGGCGTACGTGCCATGGTACGGCGCCGGGCCCTGCTGCGTCGTTTGCAGGCGGCCGAGACACTGGGCTCGGCCACCGTCATCTGTACGGATAAAACCGGGACCCTGACCCAAAACGAGATGACTGTGACACACATCTGGCTCCCGACAGGCGAGGTGGCAGTAACCGGCGTAGGCTACGACCCAAGGGGCCATTTTGAGGAAAACGGTCACAAGGTCGATTATCGCCAGAGGCCGGATCTCCTGGCATTGCTTGAGACAGGGCTGCGTTGCAACCACGCCCGCATTGCCAAGGATGACCGGGGCTGGCACCAGATTGGGGAACCCACCGAGGCGGCCCTTGTGGTAGCCGCCCACAAGGCCGAGCTGCACCCAGAGGAGCCGTCCCACACCGCCAGCGAGTTTTCTTTCAATTCGCGCCGCAAGCGCATGACGGTTATAGAGCACCTTCGGGATGGCCTTGTCGCCCATGCCAAGGGAGCACCGGAGGTGATCCTGGAGCGCTGCTCGCGTATCCGGGACGGCATGCAGGAACGGGAGATGACCGAGGCGGACCGGCAGGCCGCCGACGCAGCCTATCAGGCCCTGGCCGAGCAGGGCCTGCGCACCCTCGCACTGACACGCCGCAACTTGCCAGAAGGTACTGCCCTGGATGAAGAACACATAGAACGGGATCTCACGCTCCTCGGTATCGTGGGTATCATTGACCCGCCCCGCCCAGAGGTTCCGGATGCGGTGCGACTGGCCCGGAGCGCGGGCATACGGAGCATCATGATCACCGGTGACGCACCGGCAACAGCCCTGTCTATCGACCGGTCCATCGGCCTACATGCCCAAAGGGCTATAAGGGGCCGAGAACTAAAAGCCATGGATGACAACAGGCTGCGCAGTGCCCTGCGAGAAGATGTGGTCTTTGCACGTACCACCCCCGCGGACAAACTGCGCATCGTGAGTGTGCTCAAAGAAATGGGTCATGTGGTGGGGATGACCGGCGACGGCGTAAACGACGCCCCGGCCCTGAAAAAGGCGGACATCGGTATCGCCATGGGCCTGCGGGGGACCGATGTGGCCAAAGGCGCGTCTGACATGATCCTCACCGATGACAACTTTGCCTCTATCATCGGTGCAGTGGAGGAAGGACGCCGCCAGTACGACAACATCCAGAAGTTCGTGCGCTACCTGCTATCGTCCAACATGGGCGAGGTGGTCGCCATCTTCGTCAACATCCTGCTGGGCGGGCCACTCATTCTGCTGCCGGTGCAGATTCTGTGGATGAACCTGGTGACCGATGGCGTGAGCGCTGTAGCCTTGGGAGTGGAACCTGTTGAAAAAGGGATCATGGAACGCCCGCCCCGTGCAGCCACAGAACCGATCCTGAATCGCGAGGGCATTCTCATGATCCTGCTGCTGGGCGGATACATCGGCGTGGCAACTCTGTGGTTGTTCCATCACTATCTTGCCGCGGGCAGAGGGGACACAGGGGTGCTCATGGCACAGACTGTGGCCTTCACCGGCATCGTTATGCTGGAAATGATAAACGTATTCAACTACCGTGCCTTGCGCGGGCCGCTGTCAATGATCAGGTTCTTCTCCAATCCATTTCTGCTGCTTGCATGGATGGCGAGCGTTGGCTTGCAGGTATGCGCAGTCTATGTGCCTTTTCTGCAGAAGGCTCTGCACACGGTACCGCTTGGCTTGGCCGATTGGGGGTTGATCCTTGCGGTGGCAGTTCCCATCTGGATTATCACTGAAGTGTACAAATGGTTTTACTGGTCGCATACAAAACGTAAAACAATCGCAGTGGCCACAGTTTCTTTATAAAAAGAAGGAATGGCAAAGAGATGGGATCAAACCTCAACAGTCCGTTTAGGTTTAACCCCCGACCGAAACTTAGAAGCATGGAGGTGTTGAAACAACATGACGTCAATTCTTGAAAAGGGCGGAGGGGTTTTCAAAGGTATTAAGCTGCTTCTCTGCGAGAACCCGTTACCGCCAATCGAGGAGGCAATTGCGGCGGCTCAAGCCGAGCTACGGCGAAGCAACTATTACACTGAGGCCTATTCTGAGCCCTTGCGACGACTGATTAGCGAGTGTCTGGGCATATCAGAGCGGCTGCTACACATCAATGCAGGCTCCGAGCTCATCCTACGTCAGCTTTTTGACCGTTTCGGACAGCGCGTGCATCTATTGACGCCCACTTACGCCTTGTTCCCAGAAATTGCTCAGCACTACACAGAGACGCGTCTATCTCCTGAAGACGACTTTGCCTTTGACTTGGATAAGTTGAAACTGCCAGACGAGCCGGTGGAGTTTGTTAGAATAGCCATTTAGGCATCAAAAAGGAGCTTCTAGGCTCTGCAAAGAGGGGCTGACTCATATATTCTAAGAATCAATAACTTAGCTTGGTCCGACCCGACCCTCGCATTGATTTCCGGGCCCAAAAGAATGCCTGCATTAGCCCTCATCCCGAAAGACGCGAGTGGGAAGCAAAACTGGTAACAGGCTAAGAGTCTCTATTAAGGTGAATCAAGAATCATGGAAAAATAAGATAACTGTCACGTCAAGCATTCAGGATAAGAGAGGAAGAAAGTTCGGTAGTTCAACGCCTATTTGGTAGTTACCTAGGGAAGGCATACAAGAACAAGGTGATTGGTACATAAGTCGTCACATGGAAGGCGTTTGGTGAAGTCCGTTCCCTTCGCGGATCAAGTTGAAGCGGTCTTTGACAAACGGGACCCCAAGATAAGGCTTCCTAAGGCCGAGAAGGCAAGGGAAAAAGAAATCAACATAAAAGTCAAATAAGCTCGTATGAGCCCTCCCCGGGTTATAAACGCCAAGGATATATGATATAGCTCAGTTAGACCACTACTCGCTAATCAGAAAGGAGCGCCTTCCGTGGAGAAAAAAATCCTGCTAGCCGTCGATGGTTCTATCCATTCAAGACATGCGGTCCAGTACGCCGTCAGAATGTCCTCTGTTGTAAAAGATTTTGCCTGCACCCTATTACATATACAACCAAGCATTTCTCAGTTTCTCCTGGATGAGGCCAGGACTGACTTCAAGGCCAAAGCCCAGCTGAAGAAGGTCCTCTGGAAAAACGCCGAGGACGCCCAGAGTATGCTCGAAAAGTACAAGGCCCGAATGGTAAGAATGGGAGTCGCCGACAAACGCATCGATGTGGCAACCCAGCCAAGGTCGTTAGGACTAGCCAAAGACATTCTGGAACGCGCTCAGGAGGGTCTCTATGATGCCATCGTCGTGGGACGAAGAGGGCTTTCGCGGGCCCAGAAGGCCTTTATGGGGAGCGTCACTGGCAAATTGGCGGAGCATTCCAGGGTAATACCCGTGTGGATGGTAGATGGCAACGTGACATCCACAAGGATCATCGTGGCCGTGGACGGCTCTGAGTATTCACTTCGCGCAGTGGATCACTTGGGCTTCATGGTTGGGGAAAACCCGAACATCTCAGTGACGCTATTCCATGTCACGCCAAGGCTCAGGAACTACTGCGTGATCGATTTTGACGAAAAAGAAACTGACATCCAGCAAGTCGTTGCACAAGGCGACAAAAGATGCATCGATAGCTTCTATGCCCATGCCAGGAAGAAGTTCAAGGAGGCCGGCATCCAGGAAAAACAGATTGAGATTAAGGTGACCAAGCGTGCCGTGAATGTGGGAAAGGCCATCTTGGATGAGGCCAAGAAGGGCAACTACGGCACAGTGGTTATTGGCAGACGGGGCGCCTCCAAGGCTTTCTTTATGGGCAGTGTGTCAAGATATGTACTCGACAGAACCGCGAACCGAGCCTTGTGGCTGGTTTCATGAATGGACTGGTAGGCATTGCAATCTTCTTCTTGTTGCATTTACCGGCTCGCTTTCCGCAAGCCCCGCCCTTCAGGGTGGGGAGTTTCACTTTGTTGACACCATCAGCAACAGGCGAAAGAAACAGATCCTGGAGGCGGGTGAATGTAAGGACTAGAGCCGACTATGTCCAAGTCCAGATTGGACAGGCGGCGAAACTTGGATCAAGAAGCAGCGTACGGCTGAGTTCGGTTCATAGAATATCACTCTACCACCCACACTGTGCAGTTGCGAGCATGAGTGACAATCTTACTGGAGACACTGCCGAAGAGAAACTCCTCACTTCGTGAAAGCCCCTGTCTTCCCAGTACAATCGTA
>Ga0315534_1000640_pt1 | contig 24566 bp, 25 predicted proteins | sample SalMarSW160240MG_FD_203094 | JGI IMG/M metagenome (GOLD analysis project Ga0315534, IMG submission 203094) | Salt marsh sediment microbial communities from the Plum Island Ecosystem LTER, Massachusetts, United States - Salt Marsh Sediment SW1602-40 ...
GCTTTTATAAAATCCCCAGCAAAAATCCCTCCTACCTTTCTTGTCATTGTAGGTATAAGATTTATGGAAAAATCTAACCCTACTTTTTTACATGTATCCTCAATATCTTTCCTTAAATCTGTTACAATTCCCAACCCTATTCCTACTCCCCTTACTCCTGCTTGATGATTTGCCTCAAGGGTTTGAATTCCACATAAACCTGGAAGAACCACTTTAGCTCCCCCCCCATACCCTGCCAAAGGATGTGGTATTACGCAACCAATCGCAATTTTTACCTCAGCATCATAATAGGTTTTGTTTATAAAAATCGGAGTATCTTTGTATGAATCTCCGATGTAAACAAGATTTTCATAGGGGTGGTGATTTTCTATTTTTATTTTGTCAACAATTTTTAGACCAACTTTTTTGATTGAATCTTGTCTATTCATAGGTCGGTGAGCGCCCAGAGCATATATTAAAGTAATGTTATCATTTGTTATTCCAGCCATGTTTAATTGGTGTAAAACTATTTCTAAGATACTTTCTGCTTGAATTGGTCTTGATATGTCTTCAACCGCAATTACCGCGTTACTTTTCCCTTTCGCTATTTCTTGAATTGTAGAAGTCCCAATAGGATTACTGAAAGCTGTTTTAATATCTTCTTGGGATAGTTCAGAAGCATCTTGCATCTTGTAGATATTGACATCCCAAGTATCTGGAAATTCAAGTTTTAAGTCTTTATCCCCGTACCAAGCTGCCCAAGGAACATTAAAGGTTTGTACCATTCTTATTTCTCACATTTTTAGAAAAGTAATTAACTCTTTCCCTTTGATAATTGAGTTAATATTGATTTTTGAATAATCCTTTATTAATCTATTTAACGTACTCTTTGAGAGCGAGAATTGTTAGAAAAGTGCACCTTAAACCTTTATAAACAGAAAATTTTCTTATTCTGTAGAAATAATTAAAAGTTGAATGGTGAATGTGAATGAGTCTTAAGAGAAATAAGATCATAAGTAAAATTACTTCGATTTCCACAAGTATTACTTCTTTTCTTATTCCTTTTTTTCAATATGTCCCTTGTACGGCAATATGGTTCGGTATAATGAGTGTCCCATTACTATCGTATTTAGCATTGTTTTTTCAGTACCCTAGCATTCTATTATATGACTTAAGATTCTTAGTCGGAACTTATGGATTCAATATCATAATGTTTGGGTTAATATTATACATCTCCTGTTTAATCTATCAATTATCACACAGGAGTCAATTAATTAAAAGGGGACCTTATAGGATTGTAAGACACCCTCAATATCTTTCTTTTATTATCATGACATTAGGGATGACAATAGTGGCATTTCAGACATCGCCAATTTTTGAATTCCCAGTTTCTTATGAAACTAGATTTAGCTTTTTAATTTTTATTTGGATTGTTGAGGTATTAGCTTACATTCTATTGGGGAAAATCGAAGAATTTGCCTTAAAATCAAAACATGGAGATGAATTCCTAGGGTATAGAAATAGAGTAGCTTTTATTATTCCATTCTTAAAAATACAAGGCAATAAAATTGAAAAAGAATAATTCGTAATAATTATACTGGAATCTAATATGGATTTTAGAGAAAGTAAAATTAAAAAAAAAATTGAGGCAATATCTACGAGAATTTCTTCAATATTCATCCCAATTTTTCAATACGTACCTTGCTTATCCGTATGGTGTGGCATAATGAGCGTGCCATTAATAACTTATTTAATTTTATTCTTTCAGAATCCCAAAATTCTCTCAAATGACCTTTATTTTTTATTTCAAGCTCCTAGTATTTATTTTATTTTTTTTGGTTTCTGGCTTTTTGTTTACTCATTAATTTTTCAATTAGCCCATAGAAAGCAGTTGATTCAAACTGGACCATATAAATATATAAGACACCCTCAATATCTATCGTTCATTTTAATGACATTTGGAATGACACTAGTAGTTTTTCAGACATCACCAATTTTTGAATTCGCAGTTTCTCATGAAAATCAATACGGTATTTTGGTTTTAATTTGGATTGTTGAAGTAGTAGCTTACATTCTATTGGGAAAGATCGAGGAAATTGCCTTAAAAGCTAAATATGGAATTAAATTCCTAGAGTATAGAAATAGAGTCGCTTTCATTATTCCATTCTTAAAATTCAAGGCAATAAAATCGAAAAAGCATACATTATAATGGCCTCAAAAATGTCGAGTATCACTATACAATCGGATAAATACAAACGCAATTTTATAACGAAGATTATCCTTTTTATTTTTTCTCTTGGTTTATTATCGATTATATCATACTTGTTAATTAAATTGTATGAAAAACGATCTTATGATCTTGATATAATCGCTCTCAGATCGCTTTTAATTTTTCTTTTAGTACCAACTCTTATCTTCGTTTCAACACTTACTGCTCTCACAGTAAAAGAATATAGAAATTATTTTATTCGACGGAGCTATATTAATGAAGGAAGATCTTATCTATCTCTTGCGGATATATTTCAAAACGAAAATCGTTTAAATATCTTAACTGAAATCCTCAATAATCCCGGTATTCATCACAACGAATTGCTCCGAAGATGTAATTTGAATAAAGGTCAATTGCAATGGCATTTAGACACATTATTAAAGCATTGCATTATTAAAAAAGAAGAATATGGGCAATATGCTATTTATTTTCCTATCACATCGTCGACAGAAGCAATTGAAGTTTTTAAAAATCAATTTGCTAAATCAAAAACTACTTTGGAAATATTGGATACTATTAAAAAATATCCTGGAATTAATTCTGCCGAGATTTCCCGCATTCTGAATCTTTCTCGTAATTCTATCAAATATCATGTTGATAAACTACTGGAAAAGCACTTAATAAAGTTAGAAAAGAAAGGACGGATTAAAGAATTGTATTTATCATATCCCTAAGATAGTAATTTTGGAAATCACTGCTTCAATGTAAAGATTTCAAAAATTACAGATAAAATAAAATCACTTTGATAATGGAACAACTTAATTATATCAAGCTTGTAAGTATTATTCATTAGATATCTCTAAACCTTAAATTCCCATTAACCATTATGCATATTCGTGGATTACTCTTTGGATTAGATAGGTGTTGCAACTTTCAGGTACTGATTTTAATTTCTAGGGTTTCGTTTTTTTAAAGAAAATTACAATAAAAACAGTTAGAACTGTGATTAAAAACACCATATTATAACCAGATATCACAGCGTTAGATTCGTGATCAAGATCTTCACAAGTATTATTAAAAATAATGTTCCCGGTGCATTCAACCTCATAAATGCATTTTTCATAAGCTGACAAAAAATTTACACAGACTGTATTTAAATCGCTGTGATTTAAATATATACCATACTCATTATCATCGGCGGTATTGCCCCTTAAGCTGTTATTGGCGGATTCTAATAAATAAAATCCCATCTCATTACTAGTGGCATTATTGCTCATCAATGTATTATTGGCAGAGAATGCAATGTTGTAACCATAATAATTATCAGTGGCATTATTGCCTGTCAAGATATTGTTGTTAGAATAATACTGAATGTTGAATCCTGCAGCTTGATTAGTAGCTGAATTGTTTATCAAGACATTATTGGCAGAATAATGAAGATAGAAACCTTGGTAATTATTATCGGCAGTATTATCCTTCAAGATGTTATTGTCTGAATACCGAAGGTAAAAATCATAATAATTATTTATAGCGGTATTACTCTTTAGATTATTATTAGTTGAATAATTGAGATAGAAACCTCCACCATTATAAGTAGCAGTATTGTCCGTTAAGGTATTATTACTGGAATAATGGAGCGAGAAACCACGACCATTATTAGTAGCGGTATTATCTGTCAAGATGTTACTATTAGAATTTTGGAGGTTAAAACCAGGACCATTGATATTGGCCATAGCAGCGGTATTGCCCGTCAAGATATTATTGTGTGAATCTTGGAGAGAGAACCCACTACCATAATTAGAAGCATTAATGGCGTTATTGTTGATCAAAATATTATTGTCTGAATGATTTAAGCTAAAGCCTTCGTCATTTATAGTGGCGTTATTTTCCATCAAGATGTTATTAGTGGAGTTTTGGAGGTTAAAACCACAAGTATTATTATGTGCAGTATTGTACCTTAACTCCCCGTTTGAAACATTGTACAAATAAAATCCATCGTTATCATAGAGCGTACCGTTAGTTACCGTCACATTTTGAATGATAAAATACAGATTAGTGTTCTGAATATCAATCCCATTGTAATTCGTAACTGTATTATTAATTATATAATTCTCAATAATGTATGGATTACTTTCCGTTCCATTTCCAAACCATCCTTCTATCCCCACTAGAGTTTTAAAGTCATCATTACCGTTAATTAAAATGGGTACGTGAATTGCCGATAACTTCGGACGTTCCGCGAAATAGCCCTTATCAGTTTCCTTTCCCATTTGGTGTGCATCGAGTGTATAAAATAAATTTGAAGTAAATATTAATGATCCGAAAACCAAACATAGGATTATAGATATTCCTATTAAAAATGATATCTTTTTAGCTATTTTTTTCACCTTTTTTAGATTCCTAAGTATGAGAAGGAAAAAGCTTATATTTAAATTTAATCCCCTTAGAATTTTTCATTTCGAAGTTTAATTAATCCTCCAAATAGGGGAGATATTAAGTTTAACTAGTTAGTAGTTTTGGAAACTTCTGCTCCATCGCTAATTCTTTCTGGATGATCTCGTTCAGTAATTCTTCTCTTTCTTTACCAGATAATATTTCCAACTTTCTAATTTTTAATGGATCTACTTTTTCTCTCAATACATTTATCTCTTTCAATGTTGGAGGTTTTGTCGTTTGAACATGGTCGGAAATGATCAAATCAAATCCGGTTGATTCTTTAATATGATCAATATCAACGCCAGGATGAATTGATGCTAACCTCATTCGTCTGGTTTTTTCGTCAAAATCCATATAGGCTAAGTTAGAAATCATACATTGTGGTCCTGCTCCACCACATATAGAATTTTCACCATTAGGGAAGCCAACTCCGGAAACAAAATCTAATTTTTCGGTTGGAACAAATGTTCTTGAATCGTGGCGAGGTGTATACAGAAAAGATCCTCGGGCGTAAAACATACTGAAGTCAGCTATCCCCGCACAACCCGGTAATCTTATTTTTGGTTTATTGTAGTCTCCAATACAAATATTGTTCGTGTTGCCGTATTGATCTACTTGTGCGGGTCTAAAAAATTCAATGGTAGTAAGCTTATCCGAAGGAAGAGATTCTAATGTACATTCTCCAGAATTCTGAAAGCGATAAGCTCTAGCTGTATTCATTTCTAAATAGAGCAAGGAAACTTGGCGAGGTTCGTCCACAAAAGTATTCCCCATAATATAATGAAATATTGAGTTTGGTGCGTGCGTCATTTTTGCTAATGTAAACGCTGCCCATGCGCAAGGAGTCGCAACTCCAACGATCATAACATCATTATTTCGAACTTCTCTTGCCATTAAAACTGTTATCATTTCATCTATAGTATAATCTTTAGAAAAATCAGTCATTACTCATCCACTCATAAATTGAGAATTTTAGTGTAATACTTATTTGGTAGAAAGAAAACATTTAAGATTTTCTAAGAGTCCACGATGTATCTTTCGAAAATGTAAAAATTGAAAAACTATTTGATATTTACCTTAATAATTATGTACATTGTCTGTTTTGATTTAGAGGGTGTTTTCACTCCTGAAGTGTGGATTGCTGTAAGTAAAGCTACTGGAATCGACGAACTTAAATTAACGACTCGAGACATTTCTAATTATGATACCCTAATGCAAAATCGCATAGCTATTTTAAAAAAAAATAAGATTTCTCTTAAAGACATTCAGGAAATTATATCGAATATGGATCTATTGCCAGGTGCGAAAGACTTTTTAGACTATATTCGTTCTGTAGCTCAATTAGTAATTGTAACTGATAGTTTTATAGAATTTGTCATGCCTTTTATGAAAAAATTAGGTTTTCCTCTGTGTTGTTGTCACAATCTTCAGACCAACGAAGAAGGTATGATTACTGATTATAAGATTCGCATAAGTGAGATGAAAAAAAAGACGGTTTTAGCTTTAAAAGAGTTAAATTACGAAGTGATTGCGGCAGGTGATTCCTACAACGATGTATCCATGTTATTAGAAGCAAAAAAGGGGATTTTGTTTAGACCGCCGAAAAATGTTATTAATCAATTTCCAGAGCTTCCGGTTGTTAATGAATACGACGAATTTAAAGAGCTGATTTCTAAATATTTAGGATTGTAGAATATGGTTATAACTATGTGCTCTAACCTTGAAATTCTTCTAATAAAAATTCCTTAAAGTCGGTATATTCGCTAATTTCTTTTGGATTTGGAAACTCAGGTTTATTCTGTATTAATTTTAGCGAGTGTGGCATTTCTGGAATGATGCCGATTAGTTTGATTATTTCTTCAGGAAATTTTGAAGGATCCGCAGTTTCAAAGGTTATTGATTTAACATCATTATTCGTTGGATTACTATTACGATATATCTGGAGCGCAGCCCACCCGACAGCTCCGTGAGGTTCTATTATTTTTTTATATTTATTATAAAAATTGACGATTGCATCTTTAGTTGTTTCATCGCTAATGGAATATGAAATGATATCATTGCGAAGTTCTTCCAAATTTGGTTCTTTATGTATTATTCCTTTCTCGTCTATCTGTCCTCCATAAAGATCAATTATTCTTGCTAAATTTGATGGATGCCCAACATTCATAGCGTTAGATATGCAGTTTACCGAAGGTTCGACTTTAGTATATACTCCCGTTTGTAAAAATATTGGAAATTCGTTATTTTCGTTTACTGCTGAGACAAATCTTTCTACAGGAAGTCCCATTTTTTTAGCAATCAAACCCCCGGTAAGGTTTCCGAAATTACCTGAAGGAACGGAAAATATGACCCTTTCGGCTTTTTTACTTACAATTCTGGAATAACTCCAGAAATAATAAAGCGTCTGAGGTATCAAGCGTCCAAAGTTTATGGAATTCGCTGATGATAAGTTGATATGATTTAACTCCTCATCTGAGAATGCAGTTTTTACCAACTTTTGGCAATCGTCAAATTTACCCTCTATCCCTATAGCAATTACATTTTCACCTAATGTTGTCATTTGTTTTCTTTGTAAAATGCTAATTTCGTTTTTGGGATATAATACGACAACTTTTATCCTTGCCATCTTATAAAATGCTTGAGCTACCGCGCCTCCAGTGTCTCCTGAGGTTGCAGTTAATATCGTAACATTTTTATTGTCAACTTCAAGAAAGTATTCCATTATCCTAGCTAATGTTCTTGCTCCAAAATCTTTGAAGCTACATGTTGGACCACGATCTAAATAACATATAAAATTATTATCAGCAATCTCTTCTAAAGAGACTTTAAAGTTTAAAGCACTCTTAATTATTCGCTGAAGTTTTTCTTCCGGGACAATATTTCCAACAAATTTTGAAATTACATCGTTTGCGATAGCAATAAAATCCATATTTTTGAAGGAAGCAATTGTCTCATCAGTCAGTCTAGGTATATGATTTAGCATATATAACCCGTTATCTGCTGCTTGACCATGTAAAACAGCAGTTTTAAAATCAACATCTGATGTATTATAATTAGTGGAATGAAAATCCGTTTCAAAGACCTCCTCTTTTTTGAACTATGTTAATAAGATCGTTTAATATCGCAGATGCGGCTTCAAAACCACCAGCTCCCTTCCCTATTAATATAATGGATCCAGCGTACTTCGTTTGAAGTTCAATAAGGTTTATTGTTCCCTGAATATTTAGTGGTGAATCTCTTTTGACCAACCTTGGTTCTACGATTAAATTATTTCCTTCAGCAATAGCTAGATGTTTTATTACATAATCATCTAACTTAGCTAATTCTAATGCATGTGGCGTGATTTTAGTGATTCCTTTAATCTTTACATCTTCAATAGATTTTGACCATCCGAGTAATTCGTTTGATATAATTACTAGTTTCCCAGCAGCATCATAACCACTAATATCTAAAGTTGGATCCGTTTCTGCATATCCTAACTCTTGTGCTTCTTTTAATGCTACTGAAAAAGAAATTCCTTCAGTTGTCATGCGACTTAGAATATAGTTATTTGTGCCATTTAATATTGCGCTAATTCGAGAGATAGTATTTCCTATAAGGCTTTTTTTTATAGATATAGCAGGAACGCAACTAGCAACTGTTGCTTCAAATTTAACTAAACTATTCATCTTTTTAGCTAAATCTTGAATTTTTTTGTAATGTAAATAAAAAGGTGCTTTATTTGATGAAATTACATCAATCTTTTTGTTTAATGCTTCTATAATATGTGTTAATGCGGGTTCTCCCGTATTTGGATTAGTAGGTGTGGTTTCAATACATATATCTATATTCAAGGTAGAAATTAAATCCTGAGCTTTTACATTACTTTTCCAATGTTGATTTTTTCTCAAATTAGTGTTATCGTCTAAAAGATTATCTAAATCTATTCCATCGTTATCAATCAGAGCGCCGTCGTGTTCGAAAATTGCAACTAATTTGCAATTGAAATTAAAATTAACTCTAATATTATCTTGTTTTTCTTTCAATAATTGAAGAAAACAGGTTCCAACATTTCCCATTCCAATTAAACAGATTTTTACTTCCATATCTTCACACATAACTAAGTTATTAAGATCGTATCAAAAAGAGATTCTTCTCTTTACATATTTTTTCAATCTCATTAGTTAATTCGAATTTTGTCATATCTTCAGGAAATTCTACTTTCATTATAACACTACTTATTTCATCAATTTCAGTAAATTTAGCGTGTAATTCAAGAACTTTAATGTTCCTTGAATCCAATCGTTTGATTGTTTCTGTTATATCTGTGTCGAAAACATGCCCAGTCAATATAAAAGTTAAAATTTTATTTTTAGAGCCTACTGAAATCTTAATGAGTTGTATATTTTTTTCCATTAAGCCTTTCTTTATGTTTTTTAGCGATATTTCAATTAGTTCCTCGCTCAACTCAAACCAAATATTAACTGGAATCATATTATTAATTTTTTTATCATGATGGTGTAATATACCATGGATATTTCCCCCATTTTGGGAGACTGGTTTAATCAATTCTATTAAACTTCCCGGAATATCTGGTAATTTGACTTCTAAGTAAATCATTTTTGAAATAAATCCTAATTTTTTTGAGAAATTTATTCAACGACTAATATTATAGATAAAAATCCATCTGGTTTACAATTACCGTATCAAAGTACACTTTTTAATTTTTCTACTAATAAACTAAAATTGAAGGGTTTGAAAAAACAATTAATCTCTTTTAAAATTCTACAAGTAACTTAAAATTGGGTTATGTTTTTACAATAAGACGTTTAATATCATTTCTGCGCCACCAGCATTATCTAGATATTCAGCGTTCGATTTTACATCAATGAATTTACGCTTATATTCGTTAAAAGGCGTTTTAAGATATTCTTGAATGTGAAGCGCATCGAATGTATATCGATCGTAGCAAGATGTAGGATGAGCTCCAAAAGGCACTTTCACTACGGCATTGGTTGTTTGCATTGGTAACTGCGCTTTTCCTGGCAGATATCTAATATCTTCTGTTTCAAGTAACCTTTCGCAAATAATGATCGTTTTTTTGGCAGTCTTAGCCATATCATCGTCAACCCAAACTGCTCCCGCGATGTTTCCATTACCGTATTGGTCAGCATAAGGGACATGTAGAATAGCTACATCTAAATCAATTTTAGGTAAGGCCATTAGTTGGGTTCCTGAGCCTAAAGGATCTTCGAATTGTTTTATATCGTTCCTAACTTTAGGGAAATCTGTGCCTATCATCCCTTTTAATGGCATAAAGGGAACTTTCAAATATGAACTTTTCAATCCTAGAGCGATTGATGCTTCGCTCTCCTCAGAAACTTTTACAGATCCCGATTCAACAGCTTTCCTATAATGTGGAGCCATACCAAAAATTTCCATACCTACGAAACAGGCTCTCACTTTAGACGCACAACCTGCAGCTACAAGCATATCAATTTCGATCCCTCCAACAAAAGTGCAAAGAGTTAAGTCCTTTTTCTCTTGTCTAATCATTTCTCTACAAGCACTTATAGGTTTTCTCCAAAAAGAAAGCCCTCCAATTCCAACCAGATCACCATCTTGAACATAAGTAGAAATTGCGTCGTCTAAGGTCATTAATTTACTTTTTTGAATTATTGTTCTCCTCACTTCATAGAATATTGAATTTTAGATATTAAAACAATATTTAGAAACAATTTTTGTTATGTTAAAAATATAATATATTAAATTCATTGGAATATAGAAAAAAGAGGAAATAGAATTTAAAATAATCTATTGACTTAAGTTTTTTTTGCTTTTTCTAATTGCTTCTTTAACTTTACAAAAAATTCTGGTGTTGAAATTTGAAAGGGTATTGGATATCTAGTACCTGCTTTATGAGTTTTTTCCATACCTTCTATAATTTCGGTAATTATCCCAATTGGTATTGAGGCAATTAAATCCGTATCAGTTGCCATGCCAAAACGGCGATCGCCAAGACATGGAAACGCAATCTGTAGTTCACCTGTAAGAATGGCATTTGAAATAGTATCGGCACAAACTCCATCACAAAAAGTTGACATTGAAATTCTCCCCCCTTTTTTCCATAAAGAGCCCTGGATTATTCTCATAATCTGGGCAGAATTACCCCAAATTAGGATTAAATCCGGCTGAAAATTAATTCGGCTTAAAGCGCCCGAAACTATAGCACTATACTGCCCGAATGGTAATTTTGGCATCGTGGCTGTGGTTTTTTTAGCGGCTTCTTTTGTTTCATTGTATCGTCCCACGAAAAAAGCGCCCTCTTCGAAAAGTTTATGCGATTTTTCAAATCCAAGAGATATTTCGGCTAAGGGACATAAATTATCCTCCTTTACACACCCCATTGTCCATCCGTAATACCTAGCATAACTGAATATTTGACAGAGAGCAATTTTTTTATCCGGTTTTTTCAGGAATTCAATGGAATCAAGTTCATCTAGGGATTCTAATAATTTAACTCCAACTGGGAATGTTGATAGCCTCAGATATTTATTTATTGAATTGTCCAGATTCTCATATTTACTCATAAAATCACTAATAACGAATTATATATGCAATATTTTGTCCATCTGTAATATTATTAATTAATGCAACTAACCAATATTAATTCATTAAAAATAAGAATTTGAATTAGTTTCCTTAATTTTTTGGGAATGATGTAAATAAAGATAGGTTAGAGGTAAATTAAGGAATGCTCGGTCATTGAAATCACTTGATCTTGGATTTCCTTTCCTAAATCAAAGATTACTTTAAATAAAAAAGTTAAATGATTTTTATTAAATAAGAGGATCATACGATCTTATAGGAATCATCATCATTTTCTGGAACTTTTCCCTTTTGAGGGAAAATTTTGTGTCTATGTTTTTTATTCTTTTTTAGAACTACGCCATATTCTTTAACTTCTTGATTATTATCCTTTTTCCTTCCCATTTGGATATCCCCACTATACTAAAGTAAAATAGAGTATTTAAAGCTTCTAAATGAATGAAATTTTATTTTTTTTGAGCGATCTTTCTTTTCATTATTTTATCAAACAGGTCATCCATGGTGGGAAAAGGAATAAATTGTTTATCTTTTTTGTGAAGATTTATTGCGTCCGAAGGACAATGAGCTACACAATTTCCACAACCTATACAGCGTTTTTGCTTTATTTTCGCAATGTCATTAATAAGGTTTATTGCTTCCATTGGACAAATTTCGATGCAAGTTTTACATCCAGTACAATACTCAGCATCAACTTCTGCGTAGTAGTTAGTTATCATCATTTTACCCGGATTAGGAATCTTTAAAAATCTTGATAACCCTTCGCAACAACAGGAGCAGCAAGAACAGAGGAATGATAATTTTTGGGAGTTATCTGCCTGAAGTACTAATCCATCTTCTTGATTTTGATTTATTATGTTAATTGCTTCTTCTTTAGTAATTTCACGACCCCATCCTTGGTCAATATAAAGCTTTGCGGCATGACCAAATCCCATGCATATTTCTCTGCGAGTAGTAACTTTACAAGGTTGTTCTTCAATATCTTTTAGTTGTTTACATATACAATTTGCCACCATATAAGGTCCATCAGTAGTTTTTAATAATTCTTGAACCTTATCGAAATTACTGACATTCTGTTCAAATTCAATGCTTTTTTCGACAGGTATAGTTCTTAATTGAGCTCCTTTCACTTTCAAGGTTTCAGGAAGCCATCCCTCGTCGAAATAATCGTGAAAATCTTCAATGAAATCTTTATTGAGCCTGTTTACTTGAAATTCAAAAATGCCTACCATGAGTAAAGCGTTTCCATAATACTTTTGATCTAATTCTTTTTTGGTCATAATAAGACCTTTACGACCCATTCTATCTAGTATTATTCCTAATTCTTCTTTTGAAATACTCTTATCATTTACACGCTTGTAAATTGTATCTAATGTTTCGAGATCTCGTTCCCACCCAAATTTTAAGAGCATGGCAATTTCTGCTTCTTCAGGTGTAAAAAGATGTTTTAATACTCGAATATCAGAACCAGATTCTGTTGATGGAAAACCAATCGGCATTTTATCCAAATGCTCTTGTAGTTCTCTAAAAACATCTTTTTCTTCACTTTTCGACATTTACTCTTCAAATCCTAATAATGATATTTCCCAAAATATGAAATAAAAATAATAAAATCTTTTAAGGGGGATACCTCAATTCATAAATACTTTTTCCACCATTGAGTGGTCCCTTAATATATGGTTCAATTTCTTTAGGATTTCTCTGTGTAATTCCTTCTATCGGTGGTAATTTTCCTGGTGGGAATGTTGTTAAAATATCATTAACTAATTTCTCTAAATAATCTAAAAGTGCTTCCATGCCTGGCTTACCTTTTTCAAAACTACCTTTACTTGGAGATCCTACATGCCCTACAGGATATGCAGCAACTTCAATTGGACCAAATCCTACTTGACCATACCATTTAATTGGTTTTTGGTATATATTTCCTGCCTTATCAACATGTCCATCGGGCATCCAACCAACTACTTTATTATCTTCACTAGAATCAATTTTCTTGATCATTTCTGGAAAAAGCGTCATTGAAAATGAAGTTTCTGCCTCATCTGCATGAACAAAAGGGGTTTCAAAAGGACCTCCATGTTCTTTATCCATACAATACTTTGGAATTGCATGATACCAATTAACATTACAAATAACAGCTGGTAATTGATAATTTTTTGCCCATTCATGAATAGCGCTGGGAATTACATATTCTTGTCCATGACCATTTAAAAGAATCATTTTTCTAAAACCCATGTTCCATAAACCAGTTATAATCGCACGCAAAAGTCCTTTAAATATTTCTTCCGGGACAATAATAGTTCCTGGCATTCCCACGTGATGATATGGATGCGAACCGTACCACGTTGGTTGAGCAACTGTGCATCCTGTTTTTTGTGCTACCAATTCTGCCATTCTAGTTACAAGAAAGGTATCTTCCCCAATACATGCTGCAGGACCATGATTTTCTGTAGAACCAGTAGGTATAATGATTACATCATTCTTTTTAACGCGTTCCCGAATTTCAGCAATATTCATATTTTGAAGATATATTCCATCTGCTTTATCAAGGTGACCTTCTTTAGGAGGTAAATTCCATTTACTCATATTATTTCACATTCAAAAATTAGTTTAACGATTTGGGATAATTCTATTTCGTTAATAAATTTATTAGTCTAATGCATCTTTAACAAAAAGTCGCAACCTCTAGAATGCACATTGAACCTAGAGATAGGTTGACAGCAATTAAATTATTAACTTTGACCGCTATTAAATTTATTAATACTCCAGAATTGGTTAAAAAAAGTAATGAAGATATTTGAATAAAGAAATTATTTTATTACTGTTTTTTATTACAGAAATAGCCTCTTTAGATGCCTTTCGTAAATATTTTCAGTAACATTTCGGGCGATTATCTCATCATACTTTTTTAAGGTTTTTATATAGCGGGAACCCATTTCCGCAGCAATTTTATATCCTACATGGAGCAATTGTCGAAAATTTCGATTGTAATCTTTGCAAGATAAGTCATGTCGCAAAGCTCTACTGTATTCTTCACTAGTCCAATTTTTTACTATTTCAGGATAAGGTAATTTATCCTTATTAATATCTATTACTGTGGCGTATGGTGTACACAACTCATCGAATCGACCGTGAGCCTTAATATAGATCTCTTTGGCGATTTCTAGTCCCTCATCTCCCGCCATGGCTAAACCAATTAACTCCTCCAACCAAGTAGTTCCCGAAGTTTTTAAATGAATCCCTGTGTTATATTTTTTAATCGCTTTATTAATAATGTTATATATTGAGAATTTATCACTTCCCGAGTGAAGGCTTAATTTTAAATTATCAGGTAAGGAGAATTTTTTTTTCGCAAATTGGATTAGGGCTAAGATAATCTCTAGTTCTTCGGAAAAATGCTCAATATTTCCTTCATAATCAACGCCTTTATTAAATCTACCTGAAAATTTAGGAGCTATCGTTTGAATAGGAATCTTTTCATCAGCTATAGCAGCAAGAATAAACAATATTTCAATTGGTGCTTGAGGTTCGTTCGTTTCGTCCATCGAAATTTCAATTATGTAATTATCCTTACCTTTGCTCTTCTCAATCTTGCGATACACCCTTCCTGCTTCCTTTACAGCATAAAGATATTTTTCTGCAATTGCTCTTAATTGCTCTTTGTTGATCCTTAAAGGTTCCTTGATATTTGAAATGAATAATTTTCCTATGAGATTTTCATACTTCTCGACAAATGTGTTTATCTCGGCTTCAGATGCCTTTTCATTAATAAATTCAGCTACATCAATTGTAAAATAATTACTCGAATCAATAAATAAATCAATATTAGAAATTCCGATGTGATCGGCGTCGATATAATAATTACCTTTCCAATTTAAATCTCTCACTGCATTTTGAGCTTCTTTTAAAACATCAGCAGGAGTAGATTTAGTGACTAGATGCTCCCGGTGAGATTTATTCCACACGATTGCGATATCAACATCATTCTCTTGTGCTTTAATGATCGCTTTCAATTGAGCCTTTCCTTGGCAACCAAACCTATCTCCAGTACCAATTGAATATTTTTTTAGTCTCATTATTAAGATACACTTATCTCTTGAATTCTTTATAATTATAACATTTTAAAATAGTCGATGGCATTATTATAGCAAATATTTTCAATTAGATTTCCTAGAAAATCTATTTCATTAGGAATTTCTCCATTTTCAACCTCAGATCCAATCAAGTTGCACAATATTCTACGAAAATATTCGTGCCGAGGATAGGATAAAAAGCTTCGGGAATCCGTAGTCATACCAATAAAACGACCCAACAATCCTAGATTAGATAATGTGTTAATTTGCTTAGTTATTCCATCAATTTGATCCAAAAACCACCAACTAGGTCCAAATTGCATTTTCCCAGGATAAGAACCATCTTGAAAACTGCCAATAATAGACGCTATTAATTCGTTGTCTCGAGGGTTTATATTATAAAAAATAGTTTTGGTAAGCTCTCCAGATTGATCAAGTCTGTCGAGAAATTTAACCAATTTATTTCCAAAAGTATTGTCACCAATAGAATCGCATCCTATATCGGGTCCAAGTTTATTGAATAATCTTGTATTAGTGTTACGAAAGGGTCCAATATGAAATTGCTGGACCCAACCACGATTGTAATTCAATCTAGCGCATTCGTATAAAAGAGCTGATTTGAATTTTGATACTTCTCCTTGAGTTAATTCATTTCCTGAGAGAATATTAACTGTTATTTTTTCAATTTCATCATTAGTATAAGCTTCAGTCCAAAAAGACAAGATTCCATGATCAGCAATTCGACATCCCATATTATGAAAAAGTTTATGGCGAACATTTAATGCTTCAAGTAAACTCGTAAAGTCTTTTATTTCGATCCCCGAGATTTCGCTTAATTTAATAATATATTTAATATATGAAGTAGTATTTTCTACTGCCATTGCTTTGTCTGGTCGAAATGTAGGCAGTACTTTAACTTTATAGCCATCTTCCTTGATTTTTTTGTGATATTCTAAAGAATCAATTGGATCGTCTGTTGTACAAATAAGTTTTACATTCATTTTAAGAAGCAAATTCCTAACAGAATAATCTGGTTCTTGGAGCAGAATAGAACATTGATTATAAATTTCATTGCAATTTTTTGAGCTTAATATAGTATCTATATTAAAATACCTCTGAAGTTCTAAATGGGTCCAATGATAAAGTGGATTGCGAATTGCCATTGGAACCGTTTCTGCCCATTTTACAAATTTTTCAAAATCAGTAGCATTACCAGTGCAGAATTTCTCAGCTATCCCGTTGCTACGCATTAATCTCCATTTATAGTGATCTCCAGCTAGCCAAGCTTGTCCTATATTATCATAACAAATATCCTCAGCTAATTCTCTCACTGGTAGGTGACAATGATAATCAAAAATTGGCATCTTTTCGGCGAATTCATGATATAAATTCCTTGCTGTTTCCGTTTGTAAAAGAAAATTCTCATCTAAAAATTTTTTCATCTATTTTATTCACCATTTATGCTAATTTTTCTGAAGAGTTTTGCTTATTCCTTCCCAAAGACCTTCAAGATACGTAACACCTAAAGCTCGATCATATAATCCATATCCCGGTCTTCCTGTTTCCCCCCATATCATCCTTCCATGGTCAGGGCGTATAACTCCATCAAATCCAATATCTATTAATGCTTTTACCACTTCATACATGTTCACGTCCCCAAATTCTGTAGGATGCTCACTTTCATAAAACTTTTTCCCTTCAATATGTTTAACATTTCGAAAATGTATGAATGGAATACGATCTAACGCACCAAATTTTCGAATAGCTTTTACAAGATCCATTTTTAAATTTGCACCAAAAGATCCTGTACAAAAAGTAATACCATTTGAGGGACTATCTATAATTCTAACCAAACGATCTAAAGCAACCTCATCAGTAATTATCCGAGGAAGACCAAAAATTGACCATGGAGGATCATCTGGATGAATAGCCATTTTTACTCCATATTCTTCAGCAACAGGGATTACTTTTTTCAAGAAATATTCTAAATTTAACCAAAGTGTTTCATTATCAACTTTGGAATAAGCTTTCAAGTAATTTTGCATTTCTTCTTTTGTATATTTGGTTGCCCAACCTGGAAGATCTAATGAAATTTTCTTAAAATCAATCTCTTTAAGTTTAGAATCATCATAACTCAAGCTATTAGATCCGTTGGGATATTTCATTGCTAAATCAGTACGCACCCAGTCAAAAACGGGCATAAAATTATAGCATAAAATTTGAATTCCTACAGAACCCATATTTCGGATGCTTTGGCAATAATTATCGATTAGAATATCTCGATTTGAATTACCAAGCTTAATATCTTCATGAACAGGGATACTCTCAATCACCGAAAATTTTAATCCTTCTGCTTCGATCTTTTTTTTAATGTATTTTATTTTATCTATTGCCCAAATCTCTCCTACAGCAACATCATATAATGCTGAAACAATACCGGTGACTTTAGGAATCTGTTTTATGTATTTGAGAGGGATGTGATCTTTATCTCCATACCATCGAAATGCTATTTCCATTATTACAATACCTTATTATTTAGATCTTAAATTTTAAACTCCAGAATACGCAGAAAATCCCCCATCAACAGGAACAATAATACCATTAACGAAACCAGAAGCTTTTTCATCAATAAGCCAAAGAAGTGTTCCAATCAGTTCTTCTGGTTTCCCAAATCTTCCTATAGGAGTTTGGTTTAATATCTTATTTGCTCGTTCTGTAAAGGAACCATCTTCATTAGTCAAGAGAGAACGATTTTGTTCTGTTAAAAAAAAACCTGGTGCAATCGCATTCACACGAATGCCCACTTTGGAAAAATAAACTGCAAGCCACTGAGTAAAATTACTAACAGCTGCCTTTGCTCCACTATAGGCAGGTATCTTTGTCAATGGTGTAAAGGCGTTCATTGATGAAATATTAATAATTATAGCACCTTTTTGATTTACCATTTGTTTCGCAAAAACTTGAACGGGTAAGAACGTACCAATAAAATTTAAATTAAATACGAATTCGATGCTTTCTTGATTTAAATCAAAAAAAGTTACGAGTCCTTCCCTTTCACTGTCCAAGTCATCTAGAGTTAAGAATTCGTTTGAGGTTGTTCCTTTTGGATGGTTCCCTCCAACTCCATTAATGAGGATATTACAAGGACCAAATTCTTTTCCAATTACCTCTTCAGCTTTTCGTAAACTCTTAAGATTTAAAACATTTACTTCAATTCCAATGGCAATTCCTCCATTTTCATTAATCTTACTTGCCACTTTATCCGCAGCTTCTTTTCGTATGTCAAGTATTGCTACTTTTGCGCCACATTTTGCAAGAGCCTCAGAAAAGCATCCACATAATTCTCCTCCACCACCAGTTATCACGGCAGTTCTATCTTTCAAATCAATCATAAATGGGAATTTCATTACTATTTCCTAAACTATATCTATCATTATATCAGTAGAATTAACTTTAATCGATTATAACAGAAATTTTGCAATTTTCTTTATCTTTTTGTAATAACTTTAGATTTTCTGGGACTTCTTTCATTGTTATTTCTTTTGTAATCAAAGGAGTAACATCCATACCAGCAGCCATACTGCTGATAACATTAGGAAAAGTACCATGACCTGAATGTCCTTGAGCTCCAACTATTCGAGCTCTTCTTACTTGAAAATATTCACCACACACTGGCATTCTCTGTTCTGCTCTAGCAACAATCACCACAGTACTGTTTATTGTTTTACATTCCCAAATAGCATTTTGTATATCTTCCGTTACTATTTCAGGTAAACCTGTGGCTTCAAGATATAGTACAGCTCCTTCATTGTCTGTGTATTCTTTAACTTTTTCTACGAAATTTTCCTTTAGAGGATTAATCACATAATCAGCGCCCATTTTCTTAGCTAATACTGCTCGAGATTCTTCGGGTTCTGAAATAATACATGTCGCAGATCCCGCAGTTTTTAAAATCTTTACTGCTGCCAATCCGATTGGTCCTGCACCTAAAATCACCACATTTTCACCGGGTCGAATTCCACCACCTCTTTCTATTACGGCATTATAGGCTACTGATGTAGGTTCCACCAAACTGCCTATTTTGTAAATGTCCTTATATTTTTCTTCTAATTTTTTCAAGCTCCAACATAATTTTGCAGGAACAGCGATATATTCTGCAAATGCTCCATTTATGGAAAAACCAATTTCTTCTAATCGCTCACAATGATTTGGATACCCATCGCAACATGGCTTGCATTCACCACACCATACCATTTCTTCTACAGTTACAGGCTCTCCTCTCTCGAAAAGTTTACTTGTTCTTTTATTTATTGCCCTACTGCCTATTTCCACAATCTCACCAGAAAATTCGTGACCAATAGTAACTGGAAATGCGGTTAACCCAGGATAATAGATATATCCATCATCATAACTTTGGTTCATATGTACATCAGAACCACAAATTCCACATCTCTTCACTTTGATTAATACTTCGTTTGGTTTTATTTGAGGTTTTTCTTTTTCTATTACTTTAACAATAGGATGTCGCCATACCTGAGAACCTAAATAGGTTAATTTACCATCAATATCTTTAGATCCAAGTTTAAAATTAGGTTTTGGATCCCAATTCGCAGATAATTCTACTACTTTCATTTTTTTTATAATCTCATTATTCTGTTTTTGATTAAATTAATCACGAGATCATAATAAGGTTATTGAACTTAAGGAAGATCAAATTATTAACCAAAAAAAAACTAAGAAATTTAATTATCTACTAATATTTTTAATAGTTAATATCTACTAAATTCTTTAATTATACTAAATAAATGTTCAAAATATGTTGCTCAGTATAGTTTCAGGGTTAAATGAATCCAAGAGTAATCTAAAAGAGGTAATTAAGAAATTTTCTTCTTTGTGTCAATTACTGAAATCCTTTAATTACAATGGGATTGAGTTAAGCCTTCTAGAACCAGAAAAAATTGATGTTAAGAAAATTGTAGAGATAAAAGATTCATATGGAATGGAGATTCCTGCTTTAGGTACTGGAAGTACTTTTATTCGTTTTGGATACTCTTTTGGGGATACCCAAAATTCTATTCGCAAAAAGGCGATTGAAAGGATGGAGAAATATATTGAATTTGCTCGAGAAACCCAATCTAAGGTCATTATAGGATTAATTAGAGGGCGTTATAAACATGATAGCAGTCCTCAAAATGAACAACTAAATATTATCTCTTCTCTTAAAGAATGTTGCTCGTTAGCAGAAAATAATAACGTACAACTATTATTTGAACCAATTAATCGTTTTGAAATTGACTCCTACAATACAATTTCGGAAACAGTAGATTTAATTGAAGAAATAGGTTCGAATAACTTGAAGTTATTAGTTGACTCTTTTCATACATACCTAGAAGAAGATCCTGCATATATATGGGAATATCTTAAAGATATTGCTCATTATGTAGGACATATTCATCTAGCAGACACTACACGCAGAGCACCAGGTTCAGGACATTTTGATTTCAAAACTTTTTTAAATATTTTTAAAAATTTAGGATATACCGAATTTGTTTCAGTTGAAACAATTATGAAACCTTCTTTTGAAATAATAGCTAAAAACTCAGCTGAATATCTGAGAACAATTTTATAATTTCTCTCAAGAAAAAGAAAAGGAAAATCAAATATGTTTATCTAACCAATTACTAAGATCATTGAGAACTTTCTCTCTTTCTTCCTTTATTTCATTATAAACTTCATGATATAATCCTTCATAAATAAGAATAGTTTTATCTTCCATATTGAAAGCTTTTCGGAGTAATTCTTCAGATCCTTTAATAAGAGAATCTTCAGCACCACACTGAACCAATAAGGGTAATTTTAGGGTGCTTGTAATTGAGTTATATTTTTCAAAGTTGTTCATTAATTCCCATCCCAATCGTATTGTAATTTTATCAGCATTAACTAAAGGATCGTTTTCATATGCATGTATAACCTCAGAATCATGGCTTAACTTATCAGCCTTAAGTCCCGGATTTATATATTTTTTTGGTGTAATTTTTGCTAATAGTTTTACTATCAGTTTTAGGGTTTTACTTGTACTCTTTCCCGCTCCTGTACCAGTACCTGATAAAATCAATCCTCTTAACAAGGTTTCATAATTTTTTGTAAAAACTAAAGCAATCATAGAACCCATAGAATGTCCTAACATAAAAATTGGTAAATTATGATGATTATTCTTTATTAAATCATATAATATTTTTTCGTCCTCAATATACTGATCGAAATTATCAACATAATTTCTTTTTCCATCAGACTTTCCATGACCACGGTGATCATTTGCATATATCACATACCCTAAGGGTGTTAATTGATTTACAACATTCAAATATCTTCCTGAGTGTTCAGCAAATCCATGTACAATCTGAATCACTGCTTTAGGTTTTTCAGGTATCCATACCTGATAAAAAATCTTTAAATCCTCTACCCCGCTATACTCTCCTTCGATATGTTCCATTTTTTCATCACAATTTAAATCAGATTACAATCTTGAACATAAGTAGAAATTGCATGTTCTAATGTCAATAGTAACCATTTTTGCTCTGTTAAAAATATTGTTGACGAACCCCATATTAATAGATTTATTATGATGGTTTTTAATTGATTAAGTATTACATCATAATATAGTAAGCTTAGAGGTAACATATTATTAGAAAAAGATTAAAACAAGGACTAGTGCAAGTTTATTTTGGTCGGGGCAAGGGTAAGACCACTGCAGCTATAGGACAAGGTATTCGGGCTATAGGGCATGGATTTAAGGTATATATGATTCAATTCATGAAAGGATATCCTCAATATGGAGAAGTTAACGCTATAGAGAATACATCTAACTTCGAACTGAAACAGTTTGGCACGCCAGACTTAATAACAATTCCAGGAGATATTGATTTTGAAGAGGGAAGAAAAGGCATGGAGTTTGCAGAGAAAATAATTATGTCCGACGAATATGACATAGTAATTCTTGATGAGATAGGGGTAGCGGTTGAGTATGGGATTGTAAAAATCGACGAGGTGTTAAAATTAATTGATAATAAACCCTTTCATGTCGAATTAATCATAACCGGAGGTCCTAAGATGCATCCAAAAATCAAAGAACGAGCAGATTTGCTTACTGAGATGAGAATGATCAAACATTACTATTCCTCAAAAGGTATTAAAGCTCGCTTAGGTATAGAACATTAAAAAAAATCAGTGCGTTTACAAATGCGTTTTAAGACAATCATTTATTCACTAATCTTAAAGTTCCATAAATTCAAACTTAAAGATGCCGTTATAGATCATCACAGATATCTTGGCAAAAGCGAAAACTCGCTTAATATTTATGATAAGCCACCTAGAAATATGATCTTATCCCCTTTTAATCTAATTTTTGAACCGATGGATCGATTGCTTCTGATTAATTTTGAAGAAGACCCTTTATATTATGGCATTGAGCTCCAAGTCTTACATAAAGCAGATGAATTCTACCCGCTAGTAATCATGTATCGAAAAGATGACCTAATAGATCTCTATTATACGAATGAAACAGTCATTTTGGATAGAAAGAAAATGATTACGGATTTACTAAATAATACCTCCTTCAACCACCTAGAATCTATAGACTATAAATTCGATATTGACGAGATGGGCTTGAATGCTTATCTTTTCTTAAAAGATAAGTTGGAAAATAAAGTTGAATTCAGAATTAAAGAGAATACTCTTGGTAGAGAATTAACTGCGATTTTAGCACCTATAAGTGCAGTTAGCAAGAACCCTCAATATTTTCCCATTGTTTACCTTAATAAATTTAGTATGGTTATCAAAAAAGCTACGGATATCTTTGTTAAAATTGATGAGGATTTAAAAAAACCAGCGGAATTGCCTGTAAAAATAGATAATCAAAATTTTTATTTAGCTAGATATTCTTTGGATCCAATAAATTGTAATTGGAATAGATCTTATACTGGAAATTTAAATCCTATATTATTACACACAGATAATAACGATATAATAAAAGAAAATTTAACGTATGAGATATTGAACAATAATGGATATTTCGAAATTAAAAAAGTAATAGGAGTAGATGAGCGAAAACATTCTATATCTTTTGAATTTTCTCCCGCTATTCCCAATTTATTATCTCTTAAATCTGGTATGGAGATGAAAGGAAAATTTTCTTTGATTATAGGCAAAAAAAAGGGGATATTTGCTGGAGTTTATCATATTAATAGAAAAAAAGAAAAAATTACTTTTATTATCCAACCTACTAAAGGTTGGCAACCATTTCCCGGAAAATTATGGTTAAAAACATATAAATGGGTTGCGAATATCGAGGTCTTAGAAGATTTTGAATTTAAGATTCACTCACATTGGACTCGTGTGTAATTATTGATTTCGATATTCTTTCAAAAAATAAAAAAAAAAGGTTTTCTATAAAGGTAAATATACTTAAATCTAATTTAAAATTAAAACAACAGCTTCACCATCGGTGACCAGTTCTTCGTTTTGATTGTAGACTTTCGTGTCGCACCTTATAAATTTTAATTTTCCGTCTTTTTTGGTAAATTTCTCTTTTACTGTCGCAACTGCAGTTAGTGCGTCTCTAAAAAATACGGGTTTAATAAATCTCACTGTTTGTTCACCGTAAAGTATTCCAGGCCCAAATAAATGCACCCCTAACGATGCGGAAATTAAACCCACACTGATAACTCCATGAGCAACTTGTTTTCCAAACATTTGGGTTTTAGCGTATTCTGGATTCACATGAATTGGGTTATAATCTCCAGAAACTTCAGCAAATTTCATTACATCTTCCTCTGTAATAGTTTTTGTGAATTTTGCAGAGTCTCCAACCTTATAATCATCAAATTTTACGGGTTCTAAGGACATAAATTCAAATAATGAATAGACAGATAAAAATTTTGATGCTTAAAATACTGTTATCGAATAAAAGTTAATATCGATCCATTTTGGGTATTTTAGAGCATTTTAATTTATCACAAATATGTAAAAGAAACAGCTAAAACATAAACCAAAACATTCTTGAGATACAAAATATTAAAGAAATTTAGTTACAGGGATAAATGATTATCTTTGAATGAATTAAGTACTTCAGAAAGTATCTCAAGAGTCAAAAGTAGGAATATCTTAGCGTTATGCATCGCGAAACTAATCCATGGATTTGGAGTAAGTATGTTTAACGTTATATATCAACCATTTCTACTAGATCTTACAAATTCACTATTAATTACTGGGGTTTTAGTTACTTT
>Ga0315534_1000641_pt1 | contig 24561 bp, 28 predicted proteins | sample SalMarSW160240MG_FD_203094 | JGI IMG/M metagenome (GOLD analysis project Ga0315534, IMG submission 203094) | Salt marsh sediment microbial communities from the Plum Island Ecosystem LTER, Massachusetts, United States - Salt Marsh Sediment SW1602-40 ...
CTATAATTCATAATAGCAGGTTCCCACCTTGAAAACTGTATCGCAAAATCGTCTACGCCCTTGGCCATATACATCACTAAATCTTTGTAATCATTTGGATCTATAGTTGGATTCATTGTCCAGTAGTTCGGATCAGGAGGCAGCACCCGCCACTCCGCCAAAGACTTGGTGTAATACTCCTCATCGAGATTCATAGGATCTATAATCGGAACTGATGAATCATAAGTCAGTATTGTTTGTCTCCTCACTAATATTTTATCTTTGGGTGTCGTGGCGGGTGGGTCTGCCAGGCCATAGAATATGCTGGCAACATTTCCAACTACTGTCCTGCCGACATATTGGCCGGTCGATTGGAAATCACCATTTGCCAAAAATGCGATGCAATCCGACCTTAGACCACCAACACGATGATGGCGTACACTGGCGGGGAAGGTGCGTCTGACGCCCTTGAAGTCGGAGTTTAACTGGTCGGTGATAGCCCGCAGTTTCTGCATAATTTCTGTGTTTGCGGCGGCCGTACGATAGGAGCTTATGCTGACTTTGAAAATCACGCCTGAAAAAGAAACCACCATAACCAGAATCGCAATAGCAACAACAAGCTCGATTAAAGTAAAGGCTTTGTTAGTTCGTAGTTCACTGTTCATTGTTCATCGATTCCGATTAAAATCTGATTACTCTTTGATACACCGCTATACAGGGACTTCTTCCGCCGCCGATAGGTGGAGAAACCGCCCAAACCGCACCGACGGGACCGCCCTGCCAGGGCCTGTCGAGTATAATCCTGTCAGGCATAATCGCATCCCGCTCTAACACCCGGTAAATCCGGCCTTTCACGTTATCAACTATCGTGTAGCCGTCATTGATAAAGGTTATCTCACTAACACCATCAGCAGGGATAGCGTCACTTATCAAAAGGCTGTCGGGATTGAAGCCGACAGGCTGCGATACGTTAAGCCAAACCGGTACGGGATTCGGAACGGTTGTAAGCGAGGGCGGTGAAAGCGGGGTCCGATACCAAAATACCGCAGCGGGATTTACTTTTCTGCACACAAAGACTGTAACCTGTACAAGCCGACTATTTGGATCCGGGTCTACTGCTCGTCTGCACAGGGCCGACCAGTAATATTGTTTCTGCGAAACGTCCATATTGGGGTCAGACGGATATGAAAACTCGAAGGGATTGATGTTTGCGACACTATTAAAGTCGACAAGCTGGTCTATTCTCAATCGACTAAGGTCAATATCGTCAAGCAGATTACACGGGTCGGCGATTGCGTAGAGTCTTATTTTTGCAAAGGCCTCGTCGGCTACGACCGCCGCGATGGTCCGCTCGCTTGCGACAGTCGTAAAATGGATGGCAACGGGGAAAACGCCGGCTATAAAAAGCATACCAATGGCAATCGTGCCGACAGCTAACAAGACCTCGGTAAGAGAAAAACCGTTATTAGAGCTGCGTGATTTTCGCATAAGCCGGCCTTCTTACTTTTCTATCATCGTTCCCGTATATGAATTAATATGAATCGCATCCGGCATCAACTTCACCAAATAACCCGAATACGCCAGGCCTTTTTCGTAGGCCTGTTTGAATTCCCGCCTGTCATATATGACAAAGGCCCTTCGGCTCGGCTCTCTATCCAAAAAAGGTGGATAATCATCCTGCACAAACATGCCCACGTTATAATTGATAATGTTTTCCTCAGAATTAAAAATATCGTCGAGCGAGACTTTAGCCGGCACACTATTATCTGGCATGTAGATTCCATCTCTATTTCTGATTCGCAGGTCATGTATTACCAGTTTGCCGGTCGGAGAAAAAATTATTGAGAAGGTAGTTAAATCTGTAACATCGACAGGATGATTACTGCTTGGTTCCCAGGCTGGATCAGAAATTATTTTTTGGTTTACAAGCTCATAATCCATTACGCCGATTGAATCAGGCAGTTTGATTGGCTGGAGTCCTTCGACAGCACGAAAGCCTGGTGCCAATCGCGTTTTGCCATAGTCGTTTACTATGAATATCATATATTGAGAAGCCTTGAGCGGGCCTTCAGGGTGGTAGACCTTTTGGAACCTGATGCCGGCGTATCTCTGCTCCTTCGCGGCTATGGCACGGGCCGAAGCAAGGGCCGCGCTTATGACGGGCCTGGCACCGGTCCCCGATTCAAATGAGTCAATAAACGAACGGACAGCGGGCAATCCGAGACCGCCAAGCAAAACCATTACAGCGATGACGATTGCCATCTCTACCAACGTTCGACCGGATTGTTTGTTTGCTGTTTTCATTTTCGACTGCTTATATCATCAGCAGTTCCGAACTTTCTATCCGGCCCTGCCGATGTGATTATCGGAAAAGTCCGCTTCTGCCTTGGGTCAGGAGGAATTAAAACCTCGTCGTAATAATCATATTTCAATGTTGTTCCCCATGGGTCAATAACTCTCAATAATGGGTTGACTTCAGGAACACCACCTGGATAAGTAATCTCGATATTCCGCGGTTGCTTATTAGAATCGAGGTTAGTTATCAGTGATTCATCGATTTTATCTAAAGTCTTTCGGCATTCCGGAAGCTGATTTAGGAACACATAAAGCGCCTCTGAGCCTGAATAACTTATGTCGGGGGCACCACCGCTAATCACTACCGTCGCACCCAAAGCATTACCCAGAGTCATTTCAATCGCTGTCTGTAAAAAATCGTTACAATCCAACGGAAAACCGAAATCGGCATAAGCCGCGGCCTTGTAGTGATAACTATAATCTTGAAACTGTCCGAGGGCGGCGGTAATAATTGCGATAGTATTTCTGGTAAGCTGCTCCTTGGACTGGTTGGTTACACGGCTGGCGAGGCCGATTACCATTGTGGTCAGAAGCACGATTATCGCCACTACAATCAGCATCTCGACAAGCGACAGCCCGGTTTTGTTTTCGTAACTTTTCATAACTTGAGCTTGTTCAAAGAAATATGGATTTCGTTTAATTTCCGAAGTTACAAATATCGTCCTTTGTCCCATACAGCCCGTCGGCGCCCGCTGAAATCAACAGATACGAATCGGGCCTGTAAGGCCAGGGTCTAATTGTGACCTTGGAGTCCCGGATGTAGTTATAGAACAACTGAGAAGTGGCAGGGTCGCCAAGTTCATGGTCCTGCTGATCTGCGATACTCTTTAGCTGGCTGGTGATCGGCACATTGTCCATAATATTGTAAATTCGCAGATGAGGAAGGACGGCTGGATCTATTGTCTTGCTGGCTGTGTTCGCCCTGTAATAAAGGATTGGGGTGCCGGCCATAGCAGTCTGTCCCGGAGCAATGGTTATTTTCTTCACGCCATAAGAATCACAAATCACGAATGTCTCCGCGTTTAATGGACTTGCTGGCAAAGGCCGGCCGTACAAGTCGCCCAGCTTAAACGCATTTGTAGTCGCAAGCTCCAGATAAGGCCCTTTCCTCTCGCTGTAAGTGTCCGGAACACCATCACCGTCAACGTCCCTTGTCTGGGCCGGGTCATAGGAAAACACCCCACCGGCTGCATCAAGACCATTGGCCATCCAGGCTGACTTTGGATGAAATCCCATCAGGTCCCAGCCTAAAAGGGCTTCGGCAAGCTTTTGTGCACCGCAGTAATCCATCGACGGCGCACCCGGCGAACCCGGCGGCAGCATCCAGTATGACGGCGGGTAATCTCCATAATCATTTCGAAAGGCCGTCAAAGCAAGCTCAATCTCGGTAAGCTGAGACTTTTGCTTTGCCCGCCTTGCGGTATTGCGTATCATGGTAAGAGAAGGAATAAGCAGCCCAACTAACATTGCAATTATCGCAAGAACCGTCAACAACTCCACAAGCGTAAAACCTTTTTTTTCACGCCTCACAGCTATCTCCTTGTTTTTATAAATTCATTAATCTATTCCAGGCCATACAGCCAACTTTTCAAAAGCCATTCATCAGTCATCCCGGCAATATCCCGATAGTCAACAACTCCCGAATCGTCGATATCGCTACTGATACAGGGGCCTCTGCTGTCCCAGTCGCCTGCTAAAATCGCAAAGTCGCGCAAATTGACGATACCGTTATAATCAAGGTCGCCGTCCGGCAATTCCAGCTCGAAGCAGTTTTCTTCCCCCCAATATCTCCAGTCCGTATTATCCTGCCATCTGTTGGCAAAACCGGCAAAATCCCAGAAGTTCACCAAATCATCTCCACTAAAATCAGACAGCAGATAAACAACCTGTCCCAGCCAGTGGTCAGCAAATATCATCAAGTCTGCAAAATCTACCGCTCCGCTGCGGTCAAAATCGCCGCCCTCACACCAATCTGACTGCGGGCAGTTTTGGTACTGCCAATAGAATGCAAACGTTGCAAAATCAGGTAAGTTTATAATCAGCTCTTCGTCAGGGAATAAGTCGTACTCCAGGTTTAGCTCTTCGGCCAACCATTGCCCGGCCAGCAGTTTCAAATCGAGCATATCGACATAGCAGTCGAGGTTGATATCTTCCGGCAGATAACCAAAGCCCCCACAATAGGTATCGAACTTTACAAAATCCCACCTCGCCTGGTATTGATAGAGCCATTCTGCGCCGGCCACGTCTACTCTCATAGCCAATGAGAGTGTATGCGGAACTGCATTCTTATATATTTCATCAACATCAACTATCTGGTTCAGGTACTCACCGCTTGCATTCGGTATCAAGTCATCCGAATCCCAAACCACGTTTCCATCAATCAGGACGAGCGCGCTGCGCCAGCCCGGGTCCCACATATAACCGGCCACGGTACCCAATCTTAAGTCAAAAATAATCTGCTCGACGTCCGCAAGGTACACCTGCTGCGAAACAGTTGCCATGTCCCCTGCGGTAAACGTTGTATATTTCGAATACAGGCTCAGGGAATAATCGCCATGCGTTTGCCAATATGAATCCACCAATCCGCCGAATTTATCTGATGGCACATTGACATCACACCACCTTCGAGGTGCCTTTATGGTAATGTCATTTATATAGCCATCATTTTCAAAACTGCCGTTCATAATCAAACTAACTCCAGCCTGATTGTTTGTCACCAACAGCAATACAACCATTACTGCTGCGAAAACCTTTGCTGTTTTCATCACCGCCCTCTCTGTCCTCAAGTACATATCAGCTCCTGATTATTCTCCGAAATTAAACACATCGTCCGGCGTACCATACTCGCCGTCAAAACCTGCCGACAACAGGATAAAAGAATCCATCCTGTAAGGCCTTGCTATAGACGTAATCGATTCGTTCCACGTACTTTCATAAAACTTTTCAGGATTAGTGAAAAGCGTGTGCGGCGCGCCGGGAGGCGGGTCCCAGGGCTTGCCAAGCTTGACAAGTGCCTGATTGTCCTCGACATTGTAAATATTTTCCGCCGGAACAATCGGTAAGATAACGTCATGTAAGGTCTTCGATGTATTTGCCTTGTAGTAAAGTAGGGGCATTCCAACCCTTTTTCCGGTTTGGGTGTTCACTACGCGGTTATAAACATCGCATAAAACAAATCTTTCTTCATTAAAGACCGTCGCGGCATTCGCAAATAAATACTTCAGCTTATAAGCATTTGCCTGTTCGAGCGGCAAATAATGCTCTTTTCTTGTTTTCAAGTTTTCGACATACACAGGGGGCAAAGGCGGAGCCGGAGCCGCGGGGTATAACTGTGTAGCCGCAGTTCCGTCTATTGTACCGTCAGCTCTGAAACGCGAATCCGGGTGAAAGCCAAGCAGGTCCTGACCCAGCATAGCTTCGGCCAGCTTCATTGAGCCGCAGTAAGCTACTCCCGCCGCGTCCAGCTCGCCAGAATCCGGATAGCCTTCGAACTCAGCACGGAAAAGCTCCAGTGCAATGTTGATACTGTGAAACTGATTTTTTTGGTTTACCCTCCATGCAAATCGCCTCACCCTGTTCATAGCAGGTGCAAGCAGGCCCATAAGAATGATGATGATGCTCATAACAGTCAGCAGCTCCACGATGGTAAATCCCGTTTTTCTATTGAATTTTTTGGCAATTGACTTCACTTTACTCTCCTTCATTACTGAACTAAACTTTCTATTTATTTGTTTAGCCTTTATCAGACATTTAAATTCGTGATAATTGTTATCATTGGCAAAAATATCGATAGGACGATAGTCATAACAATAAGGCCAAGGACAATAATCATAACCGGCTCAAGCAGAGACATTAATGATGCCACCAGGACATCCACCTGCTCGTCGTAATTGTCAGCCACCTTCAGAAGCATCTTATCCAGGTCTCCCGTTTCCTCGCCCACGGCAACCATGTTGGAGACAATCAGGTCGACGGTTTTGGACTGCCGCAACGGGCCGGCAAACGTGTCGCCCTGCCGGATAGAGTTGTGAACATTGCCGAGCATGTTGGCAAAGACCTCGTTTCCAGCCGTTTCACGCGTAACGTTGATGGCATCCAGAATCGGCACGCCGGCGCTAATCAATGTTCCTAATGTTCTTGTCCAACGAGTAACTGCTACTTTGGAACTAAGCTGGCCAATCACCGGCAGTTTCAATTTGATGGTATCCAGAACGAATCTGCCGAAGCGAAACTGCTTTACAAGTCTGAGTGAAAAAATTATTACAATTGGCGCCGCCAAAATGATAACCCAGCCATATTGTTTCGCGATGAAGTTAGCTGCTCCAAGCACGACTCGTGTTATCTTTGGCAACTCGGCACCTTCGGTCATTTCAGTCAGCACCGTCTCGAACTGGGGTATCACTTTCCACATCAACATCATCAGAATGCTGAAAGCCGCCGTCAAAACCACGATAGGATAAATCATTGCGCTTTTAACTCGACCTTTAAGTTTTTGTGCTTTTTCCATAAAGTCAGCAATGCGGGACAGGATTAAATCCAGCACGCCGCCCGTCTCGCCGGCCGCAACCATATTGACAAACAGTCGATCAAAAGATCTTGGGCATCTGCCCATTGCTTCCGAGAGGGTCGAACCGCCCTCGATGTCGTCACCCACATATCCAATGACTTTTTTGAATGTTCCTGATTTCTGCTGGTCCTGAAGAATCCTCAGTGAACGCAATATAGGCAGCCCCGCGTCCTGCAGCGTGGAAAGCTGTCTTGCAAACTGGGCTATATATTTGACTTTGACTCTACCACCGGCCCCGCGCCTGCGTTTTGGTTTTGCAGCGGCTTTTGCCGCCAGTTTCCTTTCGACACCTCGCGCGCGAACCTTCGTGGGGAAATAACCCAAATTCCGTATTTTGCTTACTGCTTCCTTTTGACTGAGGGCTTCTATCTCATTCTTTATTGCCGTTCCCTGCGAGTCCAGCGCTTCATACTTGAAAATAGGCATTTTGAACACCTCCTTAGTAACGTAAAACGGCAAAAGTCAGAAAGCCGATTATCGAGAGCCGTTTTCTATTCCGGTAAAAAAACCGGTACTTTTTGCTTTTTAATTTCTTACCTTTCCGTAGTTGTTTCTTTTACAATCTCATCTATTGTTGTAATGCCGTCGTAGATTGCAGCCAGGCCGTTATCACGCAGCAATCTCATGCCTGCCTTTTGGCCGGCTGCACGCAACACATTTGTCGAAGCCTGATTCATTACTAAATCACGTATTTCATCATTGAATACCATAATCTCAAAAATGCCCGTTCGCCCCCTATAGCCGGTATTATTACATTTGCCGCAACCTCGGCCGTAATGAAAATTCTTGCCCCGGATATCATCGGGTGTAAGTCCCAATTCTGATAATTGACCTTCACTTGGCTCGAACGGTGTTTTGCATTTTTCACATATTTTTCTGACCAATCGCTGCGCAACAATACCTTCGAGCGTAGCAGTAACAAGAAACGGCTCAACGCCCAAATCCAAAAGTCGTGCTATCGAACTCGGAGCATCGTTTGTGTGCAGTGTGGTAAAGACCACATGACCGGTCAGTGATGCCTGGGCTGCGATTTCCGCTGTTTCAAGGTCACGAATTTCACCTACCAGTATAACATCGGGGTCCTGACGAAGTATACTCCTCAGGCACTTTGCGAATGTCAGTCCAATAGCCGGTTTCATTTGAACCTGAATCAGGCCGTCAATGTCATATTCTACCGGGTCTTCAGTAGTGATTAGTTTTGTTTCAATGTTATTAAGCTCATTCATGGCCGAGTAAAGGGTGGTGGTCTTGCCGCATCCCGTAGGGCCCGTAACAATTATAATACCGTTTGGTTTGTGAATAAGCTGGCGGACTAACTCACGATCTCTCTCCCTCAATCCCAGTTTTTCCAAATCAAAACTGACCTGACTCCTATCCAGAACACGCAATACAACACTTTCTCCGAACATTGTAGGCAAAACACTAACACGCAAATCAACCGGCTTTCCCTGGACGGTCAGAGAAATTCGGCCATCCTGGGGCAATCGCCTCTCAGCTATATCAAGGTCTGCCATAACTTTTATACGTGAGCTAAGCGCCGCAGCGATATACTTCGGCGGCGGAACCATTTCATAAAGTACGCCGTCAATACGGTAGCGCATCTTGTACTCATTTTCAAACGGCTCAAAATGAATGTCCGATGCTTTATCCCGAATTGCCTGCAGAAGAACCAGGTTCAGCAGTTTTTTTACCGGATTTGACTCTGACAGCTCCTTTAATTCATCCAGGTCGATACTTTGGTTTCTGCCGTCAAATTCCGCAAGGAAAGTGTCGCCTTGTATTTCGCTGATCAGTTCGTTGATATTTTCTTCCTGTGTCTCATAATACTTGTTCAGGGCATTTTCCACCGCTTTGGGATTAGTAACCTTAGCGGTAACTTTAAAACCCATCAGAGTACTCAAGTCATCGGTTGCTCTGAAATTGTCGGGATTGTCAAGAGCTATGGTCAATTCGTTTCGCTCTTTATCATATTTGATTGGGACGATATGATACGTCTTTGCCATTTGGGCCGGTACTTTCTCAACCACATCAAGAGGAATGTCAATTTCGCCGAGTTTTACATATTCCATCCCCCGTTGGGCTGCAAGAGCCATTTGTAGCTGATTTTCATCAATCAAGCCAAGCTCAAGGAATATCTGTCCTATTTGTATGTTCCCATGTCGCTGTTTCTGGATTTTTAGACATTCATGGACCTTTTCTCTGGTTAGAACACCCATTTTTATGAGTATTCTGCCAAGAGTTCTACTTCTTAGTTGCTCGATGGGGGGAAGCTTTTGTGATGTTTCGATTTTTGCCATACCATTTTCCCCTATTATTAGTTCAGCTTCATACCATTTCTATTATATAACATTAAAGTCTTTTTTACAAATAAATTACATAATAGACACTTGGTTATTAGGACAACTGTTTCTTGGTCTCCTTATACGCCGATTTCTCTCTTTTTACCCTATATTTCGCCCTGAATGCCACAATTTACCTTTGAATCCTCAAATTCACCGAACTAAGAAATCATAAGGTCAAACTCATTGACTGAAGTCAAGATATAAAAAATACCAGCCAAGTCTGTTTTTCTCGCTGGTATTTTTTAAAATCTTGTTTGCTCTCAGGCAATCAGGCCCGAAAGACTGTACCAAGGTCTTCCATTTCCTTCGTCGCAGCCTTTCTCTTTTCCTTCGCCTTTATGGCTTTGTGTTTAGCGGCAGCTTTGTCCTGCAGCATGCCTGGCTGTCGGCTCTGTACGAGCATTTCATCCAGTGTAATCTTGCCGATGTCATAAAGCTGCCAGAGATGCTCATCAAGAAGCTGCATTCCCAATTTTTTGCCCGTTTGAATGCTTGAATCGATTCGATACGTTTTGTTTTCGCGTATAAGATTGGCAATAGCAGGAGTTACAACCATAAACTCATAGGCGGCAACTCTTCCTTTACCGGCAGCTAAAGGACAAAGGGCTTGACTGAGCACGGCTATCAAATTGCTGCTTAGCTGAATGCGAATTTGCTCCTGCTGGTTGACAGGGAAGACGTCAATAATTCTGGTAATTGTGCCTGCGGCGCTTGTGGTATGAAGGGTACTAAAGACAAGATGGCCTGTTTCAGCAGCCCTAATAGCCGATTCGATTGTTTCCAGGTCCCGCAATTCACCTACGAGAATCACATCAGGGTCCATTCTCAAAATTCGTCTCAGCGCCTCGCCGAAGCTCGGGACATCAACACCGACTTCACGCTGATTAATAATGGATTTTTTGTGCGAGTGATAGTATTCTATCGGCTCTTCGATGGTAATAATATGGCGGTCAAAGTTCTCATTAATATAGTTTACCATACAAGCAAGGGTGGTCGTTTTGCCGCTTCCAGTCGGGCCTGTAACCAAAAACATTCCTCTCGGCCTGCGGCACAAAGCGGCACAAATCGTGGGTAAGCCTATTTCCTCAAAACTCATAATTTTCGTCGGAATAAGACGTAAGACCAGCGAGATATTACCTTTTTGTCGAAAAATGGAGACACGAAACCTTGCATCATCACCAAAAGCAAAACCATAGTCGGTTCCACCTTCCTCCTGAAGTTCCTGTTGATTTCGATCAGGCGTGATGCTTTTCATTAAAGCCACAGTATCATCCGGCTCAAGCACCTTTGTTTCAAGCGACCTGAGTCGGCCGTCTATCCTTAATACCGGCGGTCGACCGGTAACGAGATGTATATCCGAGCCTCCTTGTGCGACACAAGCCTGAAGCAATCTGTCCATATTTACTGTTGCCATTCGAGAATCCTTAAGCACTAATTTCGTCTATTCTACTAAAATACCTTCTGTCTGCGTTATTCTCGCCACTTCCTCCGGTGTTGTTATTCCTTTAAATATTTTGATCTTGCCGTCCTCCATCAGAGTTCTCATCCCGCTCGCTTTCGCGGCCTTCCTCAATTCAGTAGCAGGTGCCTTCGTAAAAGCCAATTCCCTCAGTTCGTTGTTCATTTCGGCCATCTCAAATATAGCAATTCGGCCTTTGAAGCCGGTATCCTGGCACTGGCTGCATCCTGTCCCCTTGTAGATGGGATGTTTTTCAACATCTTCCTGGTTAATGTTGAGTAATTGTAAATGGTATGGATTTGGATTTTCATCAATTGCCTTGCAGTTACTACAAATGACTCTTACAAGTCTCTGTGCCATAATGGCTTGTATTGAGCTGGCTACGAGGAACGGCTTAACACCCATATCTATCAGACGTGTAATTGCACTGGCGGCATCATTGGTATGCAGAGTGCTGAAAACAAGGTGTCCCGTGAGCGCCGCCTGAATCGCAATATCTGCGACAACGCCATCTCGAATTTCACCAATGAGTATGATATTAGGAGCCTGACGAAGCATTGACCTCAGAATCATTTCAAATGTTAAATTGATTTCTTCTCTTACTTGAACCTGATTCATCCCGCTGAAATTGTATTCTACGGGGTCCTCCGCTGTAATAATCTTCGTGTCCGACTTGTTAAGAGCCTGCAATGCTGCATACAGAGTTGTGGTTTTACCGCTTCCGGTTGGGCCTGTTACCAAAAAGATACCGTTAGGCCTTTTGATTATCCGCTGAAATCGCTCATAATCATCCTGCTCAAAACCCAGTGACTGGAGACCAATGTTGACCGCATCCGGACGTAAAATTCGCATAACTATGCTTTCGCCATGATAGCCCGGCAGAGCTGAAACACGAAAGTCGATATCCTGGCCTCCAATCGTACGCTTAATTCGGCCGTCTTGTGGCAATCTTTTCTCGGCAATATCCATACCAGACAAAATTTTCAAGCGGGCAGTGAGGGGGGCCTGCATATTCTTCGGGATGTTGTCCTTTTCCAGGCATACGCCGTCGACACGGTATCGTACACGGACCCTATCGGTCATTGGTTCAACATGGATATCGCTGGCCCGCATATAGTAGGCACTATCTATTATTAGATTGACGAGCCTGACTATAGGGCCGTCGTCAATACCGCCTGCGACTTCGGCACGAAGGGCCGCCACCTGTAACTCGTTACTGGCCTCGGCAAGTTCTGCAGCGGTCGCATCGATGCTGTGTTTGAGCTTGTCATCATCTTCACTTCCCCTGCTTTCAAATGACTCCTGGATATATGAACGAATTTTCGAAGGAATAGCAAGACGACAGTCTAATTCGGCGTTCAAGCGAAAACGAACGTTATCCATCGCGTCTAAATCCAACGGGTCGCTGATAATAAGGTTAACTTTCCCGTTATTCATACCAAGCGGCAGAACATTGTGCCTTCTTATAACATCTTCCGGCAAAATTCTTAAAGCCTCAGGCGAGATGGCAACCTTATCCATGTCGGCGTATTCTAATCCAAATTGATTTGCGATTGCCTTGGTTAGAGTTTCCTCGTCGAGCAGTTTCGATTCGAGCAAGATCTGGCCGAGCCGTTTATGATTGGTCTTCGAAGTCTTGATGGCATTGATTAGTGCCTCTTTCTCAACCAGCCCGGCTTTGTAGAGAATTTCACCTAAATGTCTCCGTTTTTTTGCCACATATGCCCCACAATTTGGTCATCATCCCCGGCAATAACTTATTATATCATTATTGAATCAGTTAGTCAATCCCGCATTTTCAGCCGGAGCATATTCAGGGCCGTTTGAACTGCTCGACGTCGTATGGAATCCCTGTCGTTAGGAAAAACAAAACGTTTAGTTTCGCACTCTTTATCGGAATCTATACTAATATATACGAGTCCGGCAGGTTTTCGTTCGCTTCCGCCGGCAGGTCCGGCTATGCCGGTTACACCGATTGCAAAAGTTGTTCCGGCTCTTTTTCTGGCGCCCTGAGCCATAGCCCGGGCAACCTCCTCACTGACAGCACCGTGTTTCTCTATCAACTGGATGGGCACATCAAGTTCGCTGGTTTTAGAACCGTTGCTGTAAGTGACCCAGCCTTGCGTGAAATATCCGCTCGCTCCGGGATTATCGGTCAGCAGCTTGGCTATATAGCCGCCCGTACAGGATTCAGCTACAGCGATTGTCTTTTTTTGCCGAGCTAATTTTTCACCTACTACCTCGGCTAACGTCTGTTCGTCTGTGCCATAAACCAACTCTCCGAGCTTCTTACGGAGTGATTTTTCGTCTTTGTCGACCATTTGCCTGGCTTCGTCTTTATCTTCTGCTGTAGCGATAATTGTCAAGGTAATCACGCCGCAAGAGGCAGTGCAGTTTATGAGCGGGTTCCTCCCTCGCTGCATGAGCGGATCGATTAATTCCGCTATGTTTGATTCGCCCGTTCCAAAGCATCTTAGTTTTCGTATCACCACAACCTGTCCACTTGCGAATCGCTGCAGCTCCGGCAACACTGATTCTTCAAACATCTGCCTCATTTCCGAAGGCACGCCGGGCAATGCGAAAAGCATTTTGCCTTCTACTTCGGCCATAATCCCCGGTGCCGTGCCAAGATTGTTTGCAAATGCTTTCGTACCGGCTGGCATATACGCCTGAATTTTATTCTTGGAGGGCATTTGCCGATTTCGACTCGTGAAAAAGTCTTGTATCGCCTGAAGAAGTTCATCCTGGAGCTGCAATTCAGTTCCGAGCCATTTTGCCAATGCCTGCCGCGTCAAATCATCATCGGTTGGGCCAAGTCCGCCGGTAGCAATAACCATGTCAGCGTCATTGCCGGCCAAATTAAACGACCGTACAATCGAATCTATCTCATCACCGATAGTGTAAGAGCTGACAACAGGTATGCCGATTGAAAGTAGTCTTTGGCCTAAATATGCAGTGTTAGTGTTTACCGTCTGACCGATAAGCAGCTCGTTGCCGATGCTGACAATACTTGCCTTTACCATAATGACCGATTTTAATTTGCGGCCCAGCCGAAAACAAGGAAAAATGCCGAGAAGTTAAAGTGTGTCGTCCATTTCCATTTTTTAAGAGGACGGATAACTTTTGGATCGAGCGGCCTTGTTCCATACGGTCCCGCTTAGCAACATTTAGGTGTTTCTATAATTGCCTCCATGTTGCGTATACAATAATATCATTTGTGTCCGTATATACCTCTATTGCTCGACATGGGGGAGTGGTTGCATAGAACATGAACCACTTTTTACCCTTACAGAATGATTCATCTTTTATACTACCCCACTTGATGATATCCTCGATGTCACTGAATTCCCGCATTGTCGTGCAAACCTGCTCACTTATTTCTGATATGTGGATCCCTGGCTTTGCCAGTGCAAGCTTGCGAAGAAGATTATTACTCGACCAGCGTTCAAGCATTAACCAGCCTGCCACCGCAGTGACAAGGCAGGCATATAATACCAAGACAACTGCAGATATGATTATTATTGATTTCTTCATGCCTAACTATTGATTATATGGTTTCCGCATAATCATTTTCGTCTGGCAGATTTGCTGTATAATATGCTTAAGATATTACGTTATAGAAAGAGTATTGTCAAAGAAAAAAACCGCAGGAAAATTTTGCAATATGAAGCTCCCAAGGACGGACGCTCGGCAGCAGTGAGTTGCTATGTGACCTATTATGGGAATACTCTGTAAATATCCTTACGATGCACAATCCGTTGGCAAATTAACAACTTATTGGTCTTATCTATCGTAATGCCGATTATGTATCTTCCAATACGGATTTTGTATTTATCAGGATAGCCAGTCATGCGTTCAAGGTAGCCGATATCAAATGGGTTTGCAGATAATAGCTCTTCAAAAACTATCTTTTCAGCTTTAGCCTGTATCTCTTTAGGTAATTTAGAGAGTTCTTTGAGAAAACGTTTTGTATATTCGATTTTCCACACTCTATTTCAATGATTGATAATAACTCTTTGCATCTTCAATTGAAAGACGTTCGTCATTTTTTACCTCATCCATCAATTTTGCCAATCCGTAATTTTCTATTATCTCTTCTAAACGCTCAAAGTCCTCAATCGGTATTTGAATGGCGGTAGGCTTTTGATTTTCGTCCAGAACTACATGTTTATGAATTTTTAACATCTTTTCACTCCTGAAAATTTATTTTCATAACCTCACCGTATAATTTACGAAAGCGCTCTGTTGTATGGGAAATCATAGGCTATCAATATCCAGCGGTTTTGTCCTTCCTTGCTTGTGCTCTTCAATGGCCTCATCGGCAAGCCTGCTCAAAATATCTTCAGAACTCGCGAATACTTTTTCCCATTTTTTTCTGCTGTCAGTTCATCCAATAACCGTTTAGCAAGTACATTTTGTTCAAATTCCGGCAGCTTTGACGCTTCTTCAAACGCCTTTTCCAGAAGTTTTGTCATGTCTCACCTCCAATGTGTATGCACGCCTAACTATGTTTATATAATTTCTGTATATTAATATGATATTACACTATAGAAGGAGGATTTTCAAGGAAAAAATGGCTCAGGCTCTGGTCTTGCCGCCCGAAACGTTAATGACTGTGCCGTGAATATAGCCACTCCTGTCGGAGGCCAGAAAGCTCACCATATTGGCAATTTCGCTCAGCTTGCCGCTTCTTCCCAAAGGGATAGCAGCTTTCTTGTAACGTTCACGCAGCTCTTTGACAGTGATTCCTCGCGTGTAGGCCAATGCACGTTCATATTCTTCGGTCCGCAGAGCCGTTGCTTCCAATATTCCCGGTGCGACGCCGACAACCCTTACATTTTGTTTGCCAAGCTCCTTTGCCCACGAACGGGTCAAATTGTAAATGGCTGCCTTCGTGGCCGCATAGACGCTTTGACCTTCCGAGCCTTCCATACCTGATTCCGAAGCCATATTTATAATAACTCCCCCCCTGCCTGACTTAACCATCGCCCTTGCCACAGCCTGCGCACACAGAAAAACTCCCTTTTGATTGATTAACACGACCTTGTCCCAAATCTCTTCGGTCAACTCTTCTTTTCCAGCCGGGTCTACAAGCAGCCTCGGGATGTTTATCCCGGCATTGTTGACCAGAATATCAATACCGCCAAAGGCATCGAGAGTCGCTTGTATCATAGCATCCACACTTGCCTTGCCGGTTACATCGGTCGCCGTAGCAATATGATTGCCGCCAAATTCAGACTTCAAATCAGCGGCGACCTGTTTGGCCCCTTCCTCGTTTATATCGGCAACAACAACTTCCGCGCCAACCTCGGCCAAACCCATACAAATGGCCCTGCCGAGGCCGCAGGCACCGCCGGTCACGATTGCGATTTTTCCATCAAGATTAAGCCAATCCATTCAGTTACATCTCCAAAAGAATATTTCTTAAACAGGTTTATATGTTAATCATAGCTTTAATTACGCCATCACGATAGCCGGCTACCAGGTCAAACGCTTCTTTTGTTTCTTCGAGTGGGAAATGATGAGTTACCATAAAGTCAACACTCACCTGCCCGCTTGCAATTAAGTCAATCGCCGCCTGGACACAGTGATTCTGGCGGCGAATATATCTTATGGTAAGCTCTTTTCGCTTGAACTTGTCAACATCAAAAGAGATTCGCTCCTTCCTGGCAGTTCCTATTAAAACCAGTCGGCCGCCCGGCTTGAGTATGTCGAAAGCCTGGTCAAGCGCATCCTGTTGGCCGCAGCACTCGATAACAACATCGAGACCGGCAGGTTCGGCCCTGATAATTTCGCCGACGATGTCAATATCATTGGGATTGCCCATCCAGTCGGCACCGGCACCTCGTGCGGCATCAAGACGCGTATCGATTTTGTCCGTGACATATATTTTCGCGGCCTTTGCAGCTTTCGCAGCTAACAAAACGCTAAGGCCTATCGGACCCGTACCAAGAATTCCTATTTTAGCGTTTTGCGGCAATTCAGCACTTTTAATCCCGTATACACCTATAGAAAAAGGCTCACACAAAGCGGCCTGCTCAAGCGTAATGGCACCAGCGGTTGGAAAGCAGGAATCCTGCGGCATAACGATATACTCGCACAAACATCCACCCCCCTGCCCGGGGCAGCCGAGGAAACGCAAATCTTCACATGTATTTTCCCTGCCCATCCTGCACTGTTCACACTTATGGCACGGTACTGCGGGGTCAACGGCAACCTGGTCGCCAACCTTAACACGGGTGACTGAACTGCCTATCGCTTCGACAGTGGCCGAGCATTCATGTCCTATTATGAAAGGATACTCAACAATTTGCCTGCCGATTTGGCCTGTCTCATAGTAATGCAGGTCCGAACCACAAACGCCTACCCTTTCAACTTTCAGCAGAACATCCGTATCTTGTTTTATCTTCGGCTGCTCCACATCCCGAAACTCCATTTGCCTTAAAGCCGTCAACACCGCCGCCTTCATACTATTACCTTCTTAGAACTTCTAACAAAATGATAGTGTCCCAGGTTTGTCATTGCGAGCGAAGCGAAGCAATCTCGATTCTCAAGCTTGAGATTGCCGCGTCGGCCTTCGGACTCCTCGCAATGACATTTCCAAGCGTTTTTCATTTTGTTATACGCTCTTAAACATTAAATCTGAAATTGATGACGTCACCATCCTGAACAACGTAGTCTTTTCCTTCGAGCCTGATTTTGCCGGCGGCCTTGAGGGCCTTTTCATCGCCCAGCTCCTTTATTTCGTCAAAGCAGAAAGTTTCAGCCCTGATAAAACCCCGCTTAATATCAGTGTGCACTTTGCCCGCTGCATCATGTGCAATTGTTCCCTGCTTTATTGGCCAGGCACGTATCTCATTTGAGACGACCGTTATAAAGCTGATTAAGCCCAGCGCCGAATAGCAGCTATTGACGAATTTACTTATCGCCGACTCGGTAAGACCCAAATCAGCCATAAATTCGGCCCTGCTGTCAGCATCCAACTGCGACAGTTCAAATTCGAGCTTGGCACAGATTGTAACGACCGGCACAGAAGATTCAATGTGGTCGGTAAAATCGAATTTTGCCTCCAACTGGTTCTCTCCAACGTTTACAGCAACAGCCATCGGCTTTAGGGTCAGGAATCCGAGGGATTTAATCATTTCACGTTCAGCATCTGTTTCTATAGCTGAGCTAATCGGCTTTTCCGCCTCTATTGTTTCTTGCAATTTTTTGTGCAGGGCCAATTCGGCCTTGTCATGTTCTTGAGTCTTGGTGGGTTTATGAATCTGCTTTTCGAGCTTTTCTATTCGAGTGGCAACAAGCTCCAAATCGGCAAGCAGCAGTTCGGTCTTCAAGTCCGCAAGGTCTCTGGTTGGATTTATACTATTTCGATACGGCGGCACAGCCGGATTGTCAAATGCCCGCACCACCAGGACAAAGCAATCAGACGTTCTTATCTGGTTCATCAGCCGTCTGGCAGCGGCCCGCCCGTGCTCATCGCTAAAGTTAAAGCCCGGCAGGTCAAGGCAGTCAATCGTTGCATGGGTCGTCTTCTTCGGGTTGTAGTAGTCTGTCAGCCAATCGAGTCTTTCGTCCGGCACGGGCACCATGGCTTCTTCAATAGTAGTTGAACCAACCGGTGGAATCGGCTTGCCGCTTATGCTCGCAAAAATGGTACTCTTGCCGGATTGTAACAGACCAAGCAAAGCAACTTTCAATTATATAGCTCCTGATTCTTTATAAACTCTATTTCCATAACAGTCGTATGCCACTATAGCAGGAAAATCAACTACCTGCAGCTTCCGAATGGCTTCAGCTCCCAAATCTTCGTAGGCAATCACCTCGGCAGCAACAATGTGTTTACTCAACAGCGCCCCCGCCCCGCCGATAGTCGATAAATGCACCGCGCCGTATTCTTTCAGGGCCTCTCTAACCTCAACTCCCCTATATCCTTTCCCGATCATCGCCCGCAGGCCCTTAGCAATTAGTTTTGGGCTGAAAGCGTCCATTCGTGATGAGGTGGTCGGCCCGGCGGCGCCAACTACTCGTCCGGTCCGGGCCGGTGTAGGCCCGACGAAATAAATAATCGCACCTTCAAGTTCGAATGGCAGCTCGCGCCCGGCATCTATCGATTCGCACAATCTCTTATGCGCGATGTCCCGAGCGGTATAGACTATGCCGGTGATAAGAACCTGGTCACCGGCTTCCAAAGAGCGTACGTCAGCTTCGGTCAGAGGCGGCTGTAATTGCTTTATTTGAGCCATATATTCCTATATACTACAAATAAAGCCTAAAAGCCATAAATGATTTTATAACCACTTACCGGCAAGGGGAAACAGCAGCAGAAAAAACGCCTACGATGGGCCTTAGACCATGCTGCCCTTCCCGCCCCCCGGATATCTCACCCGCCGTCATTCTGAACGGAGCAAAGCGAAGTGAAGAATCTGGCCACAGTATGTAATCAACCTTACATCTGTCATCCCCGCCCATGTCTCATTCTTCCTGAACTTCGTCAGGTTTCTTTTCTTCGCTCATCTTTCAGCCTTTATAAAGCCGTGAGTTTCCCGCATGTTATGTCTATATGATTATCTCTAAAAGCCCCTCCAAGCACAACAAAAAATTTTAATCGCGCCATAGATCCTGCTACACTGCCCCCTTTTGCATAGCAGTCTGTGATTGTACCCTGGCTTTGTCCCACCAGCCCGCCAACAGAAGACTTTCCCGTAGCGCAGCTGATTGTATAGCAGTTTGTGATTGTCCCGGATGATGTTGCTCCAACAAGGCCCCCTACATTAACACCGATTAAAGTCGATCTAAACCAGCCGACAAGCAATCTGACCATTTGCCCCGAGCGTGAGTGGTTCATCTCGACTAATCACTCCGCCAACGTGCGCCTGCCTTGCTCCACTGTCGCCACATCGAGAGAGATGTTGCCGCCATCAGCAACAATTTGCTGCCCCTCTCGCGAGAGCAGAAATAGCAAGAACTCCGCCGCCGTGCCACCGAGTGGTTGACGCGGAGGCTTGTTCACATAAATGTAAAGGAACCGGATCAGGGGGTACCTATGGCTTCGGACGTTCTCTTCCGTCGGCACATAGAATCGCCCATCGGCCCCGGCCAGCGGGACCACCCGCACCCGCTTACAGGCGAAGAAGACGCTGGCAAATCCGATCGCTCCCGGATCCGCGGCAACGCCTTGCACAATCGATGACCCTCCCCCCTCAACCCGTAGTGACAGCCGAAATGCGCCTCCATCCAGCACCTGCTGTTGAAAGATCTGGTTGGCGCCATCATCTGGGCCGTACCCGTACAGAGTGATCTTGCGATCTGTCCATTCCCCCGCCAGTCCGAGTTTGCCCCAATTCTCGATCGAACTGCCGCCCCGATGCTGCGTCCGGGAAAAGATACCATCCAGTTGCCCAAGCGTCAGCCCTGGCACCGGATTCCTCTTCTCGACGTAGATAGCCAAGGCATCGGCAGCCACTTTGATCTCGGTGGGCTGGTAGCCGTACTTCTTGGCGAAACTCCGGACCTCCTCGGGCGTGAGCGGCCGGCTCATCGGCACGATGTCCGCCCGGCCCTCCAAGAGCGCCGCGGGGCCGATGCTTATCGGGCTGGCGGTGACTTGCAGCGTCACGTCCGGGTACATTCTCCGGAACTCGGCCGCGACGCGGGCCACGAGATTGGTGGTCGTGGACTCACCGATGCTGGTGATCTCCCCCGAGAGACCGGCTACGGACTTGTAGGGCGGAAGCTCATCGGACAAGATGTGTGTGTCATTAGCGTCACCCACGGCAACAGGGAGAGCGGTGTCGGCCTTATAAACGACCTGGTAGCTTGCGCCTCGCCCGCCGCTCACCGGCGGCGAAGAGCATCCCACCACGACGGAACAGACCAAGGCAATGACAATCATCAAGTGCAGCCATGTCATTTGGACATCTCCTTTCTGCCCGCATCACTTGCGTTTCCCGCGACGGTCCTGAGCCGCCGAATGACCAGGAACACCGCCACCAGACCAAGGATGAACATCGCGAACAGGATTCCGATCGCCATGTAGACCCGCCGGAAGGCATCGTGCACCACCCGTTGGCTCTGCTCAGCTGCCTTCTTCATCCGCTCGTCGGCCGACTGGCTCACCTGCTGAATCCGGCGGTCCCATTCCGATGATCCGAGCAATTCGTTCGATGACTTGAGCATATCGTTCATCTTTCCCACGGCCAACGCCAGTTCCTTTACTGCCTCCGTATACTCGCGGATGTCGAACTTGCGATACCCAGGCAGATCGACGGCCCACCGATCCCACGCTTCGAACCTGGCAAACACGCTGTCCGCCGTCTTAAGCATCTCGTTGAGCGACTTGCTCGTCGGTCCCAAGGAGGTGACGAGCTCGTTCGCCTCGCTTACGACAGCCCTCACATTGGCGACCATCGCGTCTGTCTGCTTCATGCGGTCGTCGAGGGCGGTGAAGATGTCATCCTTCAGCGTATCCACCTGCCATCGCAACAGGGTGGGTTCGCGTTTTAGCATGTAGAACATCCGCTCCGCAAGCAGGCGGGCCTCATCGATGGCCTGGCCCGTCTGTCCGACGTTAGCGAAGAACCCACCGGCAGCGAGCACCTCGGCGTTGGCGGACTTGCCGCGGCCGATGGCAAAGTTGGAGAAGCGGACAAACGATACTCTGACCATGTCGGGGTTGTGCCGCCGCCAGTCCCAGAGCAGGTAGTCCAGCAGGTCGATCTGGTCGGGCCTGAGCACCTGGGCAGCCAGAGCCCAAGCCTCCACTCGGCCGTGGTGCAAAGCCCGTATCAGCAACTCTTCGCGGCCCGCGAATACCTCCGCGACCCTATCGTCGTCGATCCATACTTGACTAACCAGCGTAGTAACGACCACCAGGTCGAGCATGCGGGTGAATGCATCAGCGTTGCTGGCAATGTCGTAAATGTTCGTGGCACAGTCCACCATCAGCACCTGAGCTTCGCGGCGCTGCACCGGATCGGGATTATCCTTTTTCAGGGCATCGCAAACGGAATAGAGCAGACCGACGTAGCGATCGGCGAAGGCGCGGGTCAACTCGTCAAGCTCCGCCAACCTGATCGGCTGGTTGCTGTCCGTTTCGCTGATTTGCTGCGGCTCGTCCTTCGTTCGATTACTCGTCGGAGTGGCACACCCGCCGCAAACGAACAAAACGATGCAAACCCCCAGCAGCGAGGCGAATTGATACGTCCGCAAATACAATCGCACTGCTTGCGTCATCTCAATCGTAATTGCAGTTTTCAACTTTTTCACCTTTCCCAAAGGCAGACCTAGTTAACACAATGCAGGGGCTATTTATTAGTCGCTGCCCTGCATTTTCTCGCCCGCCCTTTCAATGTCCTTGCCGGCGCCCTTCCAGGTGTTGCAGCCGGTCAGACAAAACGCTGACGTTAACAACGCCAGCAGTGTTACCACCACGACGATAATTCGCACTTTCATTTTAAATCTCCTTTTAATTAGCGTTATAATTGTAAATTCGCTTTAGCTACATATATTGGAGTTATACAATACTCCTATGATAAAAGTCTACTCCAATTTTTATGTCTAACTCACGCAAGGTCACATGGCTCTTCGTCCGCTGATGATTCTAAGCAAGACGACCACGATGGCGATCACCAGAAGAGCATGAATGAACCCGTGCATGGTGTAGGAAGTTAGTAACCCCAGGAGCCACAATATAATCAGAACAACAGCAATAGTGTAAAGCATAATAATTATCCTTTCTTTGTTTTGGTTCCCAGTCCGTTGTATCTTCGTACCAAGAGTTTATTACCGCTGGTATTATAATCTATGGTCGCATAATCATGAAACTCTATCCCCCGGTCCGGCACAAGTCCTTACTATTGCTTTTCGCCCGGCGACCGGGGCTTGCGAGGCTCCCGCAGCACGTAGGTGGCTATAACAAGCCCAAGAATAGAGCCCATTATGAAAGTAAGAATCAACAGCAGGACTAACGGCATCGTAATCGTGACAAAGAGCAGCTTAGTGTCCACCCCCTGCCTGTTCTGGACAAACACTATCAGCGACAGCAATGAAACAATCAGAATTACGATAATCTTGGCTTTTCTCATTGTTCAGATTCTTTCTCTTTTCTATTTGCGGGATCATTGTTAGTTCTAACTCTGACGGTTATGTTTCTGACTATGGAGAACAGAAAGGTGACCATCTGCCGCAATCCTTCAACCAGATGCTACCGCATTACCTTTACATTTACAAGAAAATTCTAATAATAGGTTACCCAAACAAGCAGGCACTCTACCTTACATTTTCAAACTAACAACCCAGTTAAAACCCCCTCCTTTCTAATAATATTTATCTTTTATTTTCGCTCCAATAAACACGGCCAAAACCACAACAGCCACACCAATAATTATCCAAGTATAAGTGCTCAATAAAAGCATGTTAAGTCTCCTTTTTATTTAATCTTACCTTTTTATATCCACAACTCTCATAAAGGCAAATTTCAATCAAACGGCGGCCCTCTGGCACAAGTTTCGTATTGCGCCGTGAGTATAGCATATTGCGTAAAAGCAAAAAACTACAAACTCGTGCCGAAGAGGCATCTGCAATTCCCGTCAACAAATGAAATTCCGCAATTTTCGTCGCTCGCTTCGAGAATCGAGTATCGAGAATCCAGCATCGAGTATCCCCTACAAATTATATTCTTTTATCTTTCGGTAGAGCGTTCTTTCGCCTAATCCCCAGGAATAAAAAAGGCTCTCATCGGTTTAAATACCAGAGTGAAAAGTTCAGTACGGCGGCAAATGTCGTCCAGACAAGATAAGGTGCCATCAGCAGCGCGGCAATTTTTGAGATCCTAAAAAAAGCAAGAATTGCAAGAATAATAGCGGCCCATAGCAGCACTATATTGATAAAAGCCAGAAGCGGCATTTTGGCGCCGAAGAAAAGCGGCGTCCAGAGCCCATTTAGAACAAGCTGGACCAGATAAAGCGCAAGTGCCAACCTGACGTTCGCCCCACCCAATCCTCTCTGCCATACCAACCCGGCCGAGACCGCCATAAGAATATACAGGACCGTCCACACCGGCCCGAACACCCACCCGGGAGGATTAAAAAATGGCTTGTTCAGATTCGCATACCAATCAGATGTCCCCGGGTCTGTAACGATGGAGGCGATAACCGGCACCGAAAATGTCACCACCAAAGAGATGATAATCTTTATAGCAAGCCCCTTCTTCATAGCTGCATTATATCCCCCCCTGCAAACCCCCGCAAACAAAAACCACACCTCTAATCCCAGTTTACCCTTTGAGATCTATTTATAATATCTCTGGGGTTTTCTCTTGAACTATAACTCTTAGCGTGCTATAATAACCGAATCAGTGAAAGGCCAATATTTATTAGATAAACTATGGGAGTCTGAAATGAACGATACGCTATTTTCAGCCATGGCAGGTTTTGCGCCTGCCATCGCCTTCTTCTTCTTCGTCATATTAATGTTTTTTCGACAGCCAAAGCCCTGTCCCGACTGTGGCCAACAACTTCCAAGATTTATATCGCCATTCAAGAAAACAAAACGCCATTGGATCGAAGGCGGTTGCCTTTGCCCTGCGTGCGGCTGCGACGTTGATACCGCCGGCAGAAAGGTCCCGGCAGGAAGGCCTCTTCGACTTAGGCCCTTGGTCACGGTAATCGTAATGGCGACTCTGTTCATCGGCCTCGGCGTGATCCTCATGTCATTATTACTCCAACGCTAAAATATTCCTGTCTTCTGAAATTCTTTATGTTTAGATAATATGTAGGCCATCCTTTCAACGGTTATGATATGTAGTTGTTCAAAAAAAATCGTAACCATAAATCGAAAGGAATGGCCATGAAAAAAAG
>Ga0315534_1000645_pt1 | contig 24506 bp, 23 predicted proteins | sample SalMarSW160240MG_FD_203094 | JGI IMG/M metagenome (GOLD analysis project Ga0315534, IMG submission 203094) | Salt marsh sediment microbial communities from the Plum Island Ecosystem LTER, Massachusetts, United States - Salt Marsh Sediment SW1602-40 ...
CTACATTGAAAACTTCAAGTGTCAGATACTGCGGACCATGACAGACTGTTCCGAAATTAAGACCATGTTCTAGATCCACGGAAATTGAGGGACCTTCTGGCTTGGCAAATTCGAATACTCCACGGCCGTATGTGGCAGCTCGCAGTATCCCGTTCCTCAGCACCAGATCGAAAACAGGAACTTGTGGAAAATGAATTTCATCTAACTTTGACCATGACGATCCGCCGTCGACTGAGCGCAGTACACCGAACATGGTGCCTACGAAAATGGTACTTGGTGTCTCCGTGCCGTCAAATGCTATGGCAGCGAACGGAATGTCAAGGTCGAGGCCTTCGATAGTGGGAGAGATATCAGTCCAAGCAGAGGCACCGGTGCTGGTACGGAAGACGTGTCCTGTGTCACCTGTTCCGCCATCAAATCCCCCTACTACGGCGTAGATCATGTTGGGATCATTGGGATCGAAGGCAACCCTGGTAACATTCCTATTTCCAATAGGAAGGCCTCTGGTAATATTAGCAAAAGTTACCCCGGTGGGCCCACCCACTGTAGCTGCCAACGCGTTAATTGAAAGGAATACCTGGTTATTGGCGGCTACAACAACATTGTTACTATTGGTCCTGGCAACGTCCACCACACCATTGTTAGGAAGTGGAATAATACTACGCCAGATCCCCATGAATCTCTGCCAAAGATTTTGTCTACTGGTGACGTAGACAATCCCTCCAGTATTGGCGTCCGTAGCGATGGATGCAAGGTAGCAGTCTCGCTCTCTTCCAGTCCAAGGAGGCGTAATATCATTAGCTAGTGGAATTGTAACACCGTCGTCGGTAGAAAAAAATAACCTTGTGCATGGTGTTGGAGGATCTGGCCAGAAGCCATTGGTGCAGTACACTTGTCCTGCAATCACTCCATCATAAGCCACGTCCCATCCATCTCCGCGGCTTGTGCCGAACCAAACCAAATCTGGTGCTGTCGCGGTCGTCTCCACTTGATTGTCCTGTAGAGCTCCTACTGTGACACTCCCAGTGGCATCAGGTTTCATGTCTATATTATAAAAAAGGCCCGTCTGCAGGCCACCCGAGTTTAGAGGATCCCAAATTGCCCCTTCGTCATCAGACCTTGCTAGTCCACCATCGTTACCACTCAGCACAATTGTTGGATCTCCGGGATCGGAGGGTCGAATGAAGGCCCACGATTGCGTGTCTGGATGTAGACTGTTCGGCCCTCCTCCGCCGCCTATTTGGATAAAGCTATCTCCAGAATCAGTAGATTTTGCTTGAAGAACACCACCCAAATATATGGTATCAGTGTTGCCATCTCCAGGCGAGGCGGGATCCACAGCCATATCGAAGCAGTACCCGTTTTGCGTGTTTTGGGGTATACCGGCGGCTGCAGCTACGTCCCATGTTGTACCCTGATCTTTGCTAACAAATAGGGCAGGGGGAAATGGATCGGCATTATCCGTTGGAGATTGTCGTGCTTGAAAGCAAGCATAAAGAACTTGCACGCCACTTGGGTTGGGGAGTGCACTAGGTGGTGCAATATCAACCTCTACTCTTCCAAAGCCTGCTGGCCATGAGGAGAGGGGGTTGGGTTGGCCAGAGGCCATTGGAGTAGTTTGGTTCAAATTTGGTGGATTGGACCAATTCTGTCCGCCATCGTTAGACATGATAACACCAGTTCCGCTAATGCCTGCATAAAGAACGCGCGATCCGGTAGGTGATGAGGAATCCAGAACTAGTGAACGGGCGTTACCAGCAGCATTACTGCCGAGCACCCAATTCCGGCCGCCATTCTCTGAGCGGTAAATACCTCTGCTCGAAGCCAGGTAGAGGATGTCGCTATTGGCGGGATCGACGATAATGACATTGATGTCCCTACCACCAGCGCTATTAACAAACAAGGTCATCGCATCGTTTCCCGGGAGAGTACCGTCTACGACATTATCTGATGGATAGCCGGAGCCAAGCTGTATCCAGCTGCTTCCGCCATCTGTCGACTTAAACAAACCCTGTCGTTGCCCCTCGGGTCTATCATTCAATGGACTGAGCCACTGTCCACTAGTACCTGCATAAACAATATTTTCATCGCTTGGGTCAATCGCTATGGCCCCAGGTTTGCCTATAACAAGCGATGGCTGCTTGTCAAACAATGGAGTCCAATTGGTTCCGCCATCACTGCTTCGCCACACACCTCCTCCTGCTGTACCTATGTACATAATCTTGGAATTCGAAGGGCTGACGGCTATGGAAGAAACAAGACCATTGACTTGACGGGTACTACCAGAAATAGGGCTCGGGCCTATGGGTTTCCACACAGTACCAATCAGTGTCAGGTTTTATCACCACTAAGTATCAGTTTTACGTTGAGAGGACACCTGCTTAGCACTGCGCCTTGACGATTCATCGACCTTTAGACTGGGGTCTGTAGGAGACCGCACTATTGATCCCGCAAGCCGCTGCCATTGTTTGAGTGCGCGAGCATATGCCCCAGGGGTTGGTGCTGCTCCTCCTTCAATTATACGTGAAACGATCTCCTCATGTACCTTTCTTTCCTTTCCTTCGAGCAGATCTGGCTGTTCGCCATAATTATCATCGGATCGATCCTTTCTAGGTTTGTATTTCTTATCCGTCATGACTGGCTATAGTCTAGATCCTATATAAAGTAACTGCTGCTTTACCACCTAAATACAAAATGGTCTGTATATGCACACACATCTGAATTTACTGAATATATAGATATCTCAATTGAATTTATCATCTTGATCCGCTCTATTGAATGCATGTATGTCTTTTTATCTATGCTAAAATTCCCTAATCAAGAATTACAATTTGGTACGGTCTGAAGATTCACTCAATAAAGTGATCTTGCAGTAGACGATCGCTCACTGCTGGGAGTTTAGCTGACAGTTACATAATCATTAGGGTATCTTATGCTATAATATGCCGCATATCAATACATGGTAGCCATGGGCATGCAAGATTTGATGGATTACCTCTACCTAAAGGTCTAGTGTTATGATATCTAGTTGTTGCATTTACACAGATAGGTTGCATTTCTGATTACCTACATGGGTTACATTTTTCTGCTTACCCTTAGTATGCGTGGTAGATGTAATTAACCTTTGTAGAAACATCTCCGACGGAGTAAGACCATTAATTCCTCCATGTTCCCTGGCTTCATTGTATGCCTTGACAAAGATATCATACCTGAGTTTACCATTGTCTATATTTGGAATATCTTCTAATGCTAGAAATTCATTCTTTACTATCTTGTTATATGCTTCTACCTTTCCTTGCAGCTGTGGATAAGAGTTTGGAATTCGTTTATCCTTGATGTGATTATGTACAAGGAAATGCTTGAATATTCTAGATGTAAACTGCTTTCCGTACTTGTCGGTAAGCTATATTGTCACCCATGTCTGCAAGTACAACATCTAGTATGACAAGATTCAACAGGCAGATAACAACCGTAAATCTAGTAACACACATACATAAAGAATTATGTATTCTATTACTTGGCATATGAAATATTAACGCTTTTGTTTCCTAATCTCAATGATGCAGAGAGCTATCATTAGTAACAATGTTGGAATAACTACAAACTTTGCATGAACTTCTGGCAACAACTCTGCAGTCAATGCTATAAGTGAAAGGGCTAAAACAATATAAGTCAAAATTCGTGCCGCACCGATAACTATGTAGTGTGTACACATCCTCTATGAAGGCAGTGCTTAGTATAAAAATATGATCTCAAACTTAGAGTTCTCAAACTTAGGACTCAACTTAGAAAACGGCTCAGCCTAAGACACAACCTACGGTATTCTAGGCAGTTTCAATTGTTGAAGTCCTATATGGATTCGATCTGGCCATGTCGCGTAGCTATCCATGTAGCCGTAGCCAATGTTTGGGGACTTTTCTAATTAGTCATCTGTACTATTGAGAGTACTCTAAGGATGGAACAAAGACAAGAGACCGGGTTCTGTCGCGTTAGATATTCTAGAGATATTCGCACACAATGAAAGTCTTTCCACGTATCAAATATTTTCAAAACTAAAATCAACCACAATTAAAATGGCGTACAAAAACGTTCATAAAATAATCCGAAGGCTACTAGCCTTAAATCTATTAATCAGAGGGGGCTGGGGTTGAATTTGAAACGAATGGAAGACTAATTTGATAACGTTTATACTCAGATAATAAATTGGTAGTCCTTAGTACAGGGATGGTGAGGACTTCAGCTGAAACCGGACTTCACTAAGCGACAATAACAAACCTTATTTTCACCAGATTGATAAAAATACAAGTTATTGACCCGTAGAATAAAGCGCAGGAATAGAGATGAAGGGAAGAAAACATACCGAACTAGAGACAATATTAAATTGAAAGTTCTATTCTATTTAGTTTCTCAACCGGATGGCTCGTGGACAAATAAAATTATTCATGATGCTGGAATAGGCAGTCAACATTGGGATAACTTCAAGCGAACAATGAAAGAAATGGTTGAATTTGGTTGGATTGAGCTAACTGAATATCAAGATCGGGAGGTTTATAAAATAACTGCTAAATATAAAATATCTAATGAAGGGCGAAATGTATATGAAAAAGCAAAAGATATCATTATGAACAGAGACAATCCACTCATCAAGCTTGACGCGTTTAAGGGTATTGAAGCCTTATAGGCTTATTATAAATCGACTAGATCCTTGAATCGACCCCGTTTGTAAAGTTTACGGAAATCAGGATCCTTATGGGTTTTGACTTTAAATGCTGGTGCAATTGATGTAGCAATTAGTAACGGTTTTATAGCTTCCTCCTGCTTGCCAATATGCAAAAGACATTTGGCCATCATGTACCATGACTCTTCATCTTTTGGTTCAATCTTTAAGCATTTTTTGAATGATACGAGTGCTTCTAAGCTTTCCCCCATTTTCATTTGTGCTTCACCTTTATTAAACCAGGCATCTTTGTCCTTAGGACTCACTATTATAGCCATTTGGGCAACCTTTAGCGCTTCAGCGTACTTATCCAATTTTAGGAGTTCATCTGATTTATTCACTAATGCATCTACATCCTTTGGATCTTGGTTAATGATATCCTCATACAATTTAATTGCGTCGTGATGTCTTCCCAGATCACCGAGAACTACTGCTTTCATATATGCTGCATCTGTATCTGACGGATCTATCTTAAGGGCAGCATCAAAACAAGACAGGCCCCTTTCAAACTCTTTTAACTCAAACAATGCCTCGCCCTTATGATATAGCACATCACTATCATTGGAGTCAACCTTGAGTATCTTCTCAAAAATTATAAGAGCTTTCCTGTATTTTTCTTCATCCAGTAACTCTACTCCCCTATCATGATACTCATCTAGATCGAATTCACGATTCATAGACTTACTTACTCTTGTTCGCCCAGATAGTTTAATCAATGTTAAACTATCGGTTTCTCCTGTCAAATATAAAACGATCTGAATTTTGTTCAGATCAACTTGACAAATATAAGTTACTGTGATGAGTATCATATAGAAATAACAACTCTTAACGACCATGATACATCAATTCAGATGTGCTTTTCATCTAAACCAGTCTACTTTGAACATTATAAAATTGAGGTGAAAACTATAAAATGAAATTAGAAACATAAAACTGGTTTCATTAGGGGTCAAACATTTAGCCCAGGATTGAAAGCATTCTCATTAGAGGTTCTCCCTTATTCCACCGATCTACTATTTGCCTTTTTAAGTTATAGGAAAAGCGCGTGTGAGAGTAATTCACAGTATTCTAACAGTAGCCATGTCACCTACAAAGCCGATGGATCTAATAAAGGCTCCTAAGATCGAGTTGAACACATTTTCGCCTTACCGCAAGGGTTAAGGGGCAGAAAAAAAGGCTTACAGATGATAACTTGCTTCATTATATTTTTTTGAGTGTGATTATTACTGGGAGTTTATTAGCGGCGTCTGTGGAACCAGAGTTGACGATAGACGACGTTAGACAGGCTCGCATGACACTGCTTGATGGAATCAGTTATGCTATTCAGAGGCTAATTGCTAATATTGAGGATCCTGGTTCGCGATCAGGAGAATTTGGATTTGACAACTCAATCATAAAAGAACTACTCGAGGAAGATCAATTAGGTGAGGCAATTGCAGAGCTTAATATCATGAAATCCAATCTGATAGAAGCATTTGGTCAAGGTGTCGTTCAGCAAGAGGTAGGTCCCCAAATAGATAACTTGATATCTGTCCTGGAGAAGCAGTCTCCAATATGAAATACATAATGCCGCTCTCCCTCTCTTGCTGTCCAATTCTATAACGTTAGAATCGGAGAATCGGACGCATGTATCTCAATCTAATCTTGTTGCCAACCAACCATCACTTCCCTGCTGATCACTAACCCTGCGCTTTTGAATCCCCTTTCTGTCCATGTATATCGCATCATCCAACAGAGCTCTGGGATCTGCCTGTTCGTGAGCTGCTCGGAAACTTATCTTTGTCATAGCGGGTTTTTCATCTATTCCGTGCTTTTAAGCAGATGCTTCAAAAGTACCAAGTGCTTTCCAAGATGTGTTTAGAAACGTCTGATGGACATTGAAACCTATGCAGTGTCGGGAGAAGACAGGATAAAGGTGGTTCTGAAATTGAAGTAAATATATATTATATCCAGACAGACGTTCAGATATGTTTGAGGCTTGAGAAAGTGAAGATGTAAACTTCTTACCTTCCTGTATCCATTCTTGATGATAGGGGAGTACCATCGTCTCATCGTGCGTAGTGCCATATCTTATAAAATGGTATTTAAAAAGAATTCACGTACTCACGTATTATAAGTTAGATTGTCCTGTAATGTCTTTATAGAAAAATGGTAAGAATAGACGATATTGATGTGAGTATCTTGGCGTTTTTGAGGATTAATAGTCGTACTCCGGCATCCCAAATAGAAGAGGGCCTAGCAAAAAAGGGCACACGGATATCGTCCAGATCAGTGTTAAACCGGATAAAAAGGCTAGAAAAATACGGGATCATACAAGGCTACACCACAACATTAAATCCAAGATTGTTTGAAAAAAGGGAAAATGTTACAATACTGCTAAAGTTCGTACCCCACTCTGATAATGCCGATATTGAAAAATTAAGTACATATCTCCGCGACACTTCATTCTGCTTTTTTGCCGCAAAATTGACGGGAGAAGCAAATGGATATGATTATGCCTGCCACCTAGTATTTGACACGAAGCAACAATTCGATTTGCAATTTAAGTCAATTCTCGATACATTTAGCGATCTGATTCTGCATTCTCAGTTTTACAAGTCAACGATAATAAAGGAATCTCCTCGTGGCCTTCCTTCTGCTCATGAGTTGGAACGAGTCAGGACGATGCATTCTCTAAAGAAATGGCCGATTGACGATCCGGAGTATATACAAAGCTTAATGAGGCAATCCGATGCCGACTCTGTTAGAGATACATTGGCCCAATTTGGTCAATTTTAGCTCTCGAATATTCATCATTGGAGATTCAACTTTGGAATGCGATTATGACGATAGCATTCCGTTTTGGAATGCGATTATGACGATAGCATTCCGTTTTGGAATGCGATTATGACGATAGCATTCCGTTTTGGAATGCGATTATGACGATAGCATTCCGTTTTGGAATGCGATTATGACGATAGCACTTGGAGCATGTCACTTCAAGGCTTACTCGTCGCTCATCAATCATAGTTGATAATTGTCTTTTCTGACTACTAATACTCGGTTATAATCCCGGTTATAAACCCGCTAAAATAAGTCCTCTAGCATCTGGTTCTTTTAACCTAGTGCTGACTCAGTAGGAAATGATGAAGACCAAGAAAATGGTTGTAATTAGATTTAATTCTAAATGCTTAAAAAATAATAACTATCCTGACAAAAATTTGTTTGAAAATGGGAACAGGTTAATACCACTTTAAGAGATATGGACAAACACGAACTTTTCTGTCTCAGAATTCTCCTTATTTATGATTCCGATATGGAAATACTTGGCATTTCTGAACTGGAAGTATTTGGTCGTGTGGCTAGCATCACTTCCGACGACGGCATCATTTGTCGCGAAGCTGATGCAGGCTTCCTCGATAAGAGAGCCAAGGGCAGGACGAACCGCACTGCTAACTTGCTCGCGTACTACACTCTGAATGAGGCGGCTGGAGACTCAGTTCAAGTCATGCTGGCTTTGTGTGAAGACCGATTCTCCTTCAATGCGAAAATAGATCGAGGTATTGGATGATCCCCTCTGGTATGCATTAACCTCTCAGCAATCCTGACCTACGACGTGCACCAAATGAAGAGGGACCAAGCTCAGCCGACTGCATAGCTACCAGCTATGAAGAGTGCAACTTCCCATATCCGATATCCGATGACGAAATTTGTAGCAGAAGCTTTGATGCATGCATTATTCCGTAATCTCCACGGATATGATCTAGACTGTTTCGAGTTCGTCCCTCCCCTTCTACGCGTGAGAAACGTTCACTTATCTCTGTTGCGCTCTGACCAGAGTCCTGTGTCTCTCCTGAGTATCAGTTACCTGAGAGTATAACACTTGCATCCTGATTTACTACATATTCATTTGCGTTAGCATCAATAATATCTTCATATCTGTCATATTCATCGTATGTCCGTTCTAACCCACTATATTCAGAAAAATACGTCATAAAAACATCTGATTGGCTTGTACTTGTACTGCCAGTGCCTAGTTTAGAAGCATTACCCTTCTGATGTTTTTTGTCCATGGAATCTTATCCTTCTTGTTAGCATTAGATTTTATATAAATTTTCTATGTACGACCTTCTATTACACATATTAATACATTAGATTCATAAAAAATTTAGACCAGCGAATGGTAACTTGTTCCGCCCAGGTATTGAGGTAGAAACGGTCTTTTTCAATCTGGAATATATGTAATATGTAGGTTTTGTACATATGCAGCAGTACTGAGTTCGTCCTTTGATTTATCCATCTAATCTTTCTGTCTGTGAGTTTGACCACAGAACAACTGCTTTGCTTTGATAGTTTCGGGAAAGGGGAATTTACAACTTTATGACAAACCAATGCATATGATTACGTTTTCTCTCTTGTTCTTTTTTAACGGATCATTCTTTTTCATTGGTGCACTGTGTGCACGATAAATCAGTGTCTGAGACTACGCTAGTATACCTTCTTGACTCTTCAATTAGTTATAAGAGCCAGTTTAACCAGAATCCTAGAAAATAGGGGTATTGAGTAAGGATAGAGATAGACAATCTCATAAAGACGGGCAGTCTCCACGCTTATTGCTTAATCGATATCCACAACAAGGGCAACACAATCCATTCCACACGATAAACACAGAGCATGTTTGACATCTCCTCTGCCCTAAGGCATAGCGGCTCCAGTTCCGCATGCAGAGTGAAACGTGGTTATACTAAATTATTGTACAATCGGCGTAACAAGGATGAAACAATAATGTCTGTCATAAAGAGGTTATTTGGAGATTATATTACTTCAAGGTTAATAAGAACACAGAACAGAGAACTATCATTCAGATGTATTGTCTATAACATGCATAGGCTAACAAATCTTGTCTTTATTGTGATGGGTTCTACATACCCATCTCTTAATTAGAACTTATATAACTGATTAGATTACTATCTATAGATAGAAATGGTTACTACGGCATCTATAAAGCAAACAGTACTTCAAAAGATGCTAGCCATTAGAAATAGGGCACCAGACCTTTATGAAGCGCTTGCAAAGGACGATAAGTCATTAATCAAGAAGTAAGGGAGAAGATTACATTTTCTATATATTCTTCCACATCACTAAAAATTAAAGGGTCACCAACAGGTCTTACGACTACTTTATTCAATAATTCATGTATCTCTAATTGAAAATGAAAACTGTGCATAGGTAGTGTAAAGCCATATTTTTCCAAAAAGAGCACTGTAGCCGTTAATGCAGTTCTCTTATTTGCGTCAAAGAATGGTTGGTCGTACGTAATGCCTGACATTATTTCGGTTGCTTTCTTTACGATTCTAGTTCGTCTGTCCTGAATATGGTTATGTGAATCTATCATTCTGGGTAGAGTGTTGTACAGATAGTTTTCGTCTACTTCAGTTATTTCGAATACTCCGCCCTATCTTTCAATTTCCGTTCTGTTAAACTCTACAATACCATCGATCTCTTCAGAAGTCAGATTCTCTGACAATAACTAGTCATTTCTTCTTGTTTCAAGGTACATGTCCTCTCTTAAATCTTGTACTGGTTGGGTTATGTCCATGAATATTTCTATACCCGATGATTTGAGCGTAAAAAGCATTCCAATCATGATTTCATAAAATAGTAAAATATTACTTGATGACGATAGAATAGGTAGAGTATCAACCGGATGAAGACAACGCATGAATAGATCACATTGTATCTTTAGCGTAGTAGCTCCGTTTTGTTTAGAACATTCAAATGAATATCTATCCATAAGAGGAAGAGTACTTGTATTGAATGAATCTAATCCGTCAGAATTATGATTTGACTAACTCGTCAAAATAGTTTAGTGTATAGTGCATCTTATTTTTATATTGATGACCCGGAATCTTAGTCACAAGTTCTTTGCTGTCATCAATGTAATTCACATAACACAGAGCTAATACCCATCTCACTAAATGAATCATTCAGAATAGATTATAATGTGACTCGAGGCATGGAGATAGAATTCTATAGAAGGAATCAAATTGTACATAGACAAGAACCTTCAGAACAACAGATAATACCACCAGATTAGATTAGATTTGAGTCGGCGTACGGAGAGGAGGTTGATAAACTTTAAATGTATTGTTTAAGGGTATTTACACAGACGATTAGAAAACTAGACAGATAGAAAACGAATGTTAAGAATTGGGATGGTGTTTAGACTGGGTTTAGTTAACGCCAAGGGTGATTGATGGTGGCAATAATAGTAGTATTGAGTGGAAGCTGAGACTAGTGAAAATAGTCGCCTATGGAGGCTAATGGAGGTAGACGCCATGACGATACTGATGACCATGGCGACAACGATGGTATTGGAGGCAGCTCTCATGCCTCAGTTGCAATGACATGATCCGCGACATCATCAGCTGCTGGTATGGGAGGTTCCTCTGCAACTTCAGCAGCCTCAGACATCAATATATGGAGGGTCATCATCCTCAGCAGTTATTTCTGGGAGCAATTGAGACAAAAGCTACTTATTCTATCTTGTATTTTGGAGTATTTCATATATGGCTCTTGATTTGTCCAGTGGACATCACTTTGACTCCGAAATGAACGATGGGAAGGATTTAAAATATTGATAGCTTTGAATGTAATAAGTACTAATTACTCAAATTGGTGGGTTTAAGACATTAGTGACGACACTACCTGAGCCATACCTGAGGCTATTCATCGCATATTATAGATGTAGTAGTCTAAAAAAATCATGGATTAATTTAGGTAATACCCAATCATTTGGACCTTAATCAAACATCATGCACATGCCCATCTAGCTGTAGTATCAAAAAAATAGGGAAAGAGACCTTTGAATTTCATCCTCAAGATTGAATCCGCTCAATTTCCCTCCCCACGCTCGGGACGCTCCTACCCCTCATCTGAATCCGTCTCAGCGAAGGCTGAAAGACTGGATAGATTGTTCACTATTTCTGAAGGTGCTGGGTATGCGTGAAGAGAGTATGAAGCGATGAAGGGTTCTCCATCCTCTCCTTCGGGACTAACTAGCTCAATGGCATTTGCATTAAATGGCACAGAACCAGAGGTACCCGTGTCCAAAGTAGTAAATACCACTGTCTCGTTACCAGAGAAACGATAGTCATCTAGATTTCCAAAATCCTCCGGTATGGCAGTACTATTGCTGGGACTGATTATGTTCCATACCAGTACATCAACGGGTCTGTTGGTAGCATAATCTAGCATTCCTGTATAGATGGCATCATCCTCTCGTGGAGGAAGAATTATCGCTGTTTGTCCTTGCGGATCTTCTCCAGGGAGCTGTCTAGTCACCGATGAAGAGAGACCGCTCCAAGTAAATGCCTTGTTTATTGCTGGCGATTGGATGTCTAATGGTGATGATGACACTTGGTCTGCCTGCAACGATTCTGTCTGAGCGAAGGACCCGGTTGTCAATGATACTGTACTCAGAGAAACCACCATGGCTAGAAATAGAGTGGCAACAATGTTGAATTTTTGCATTTTTGACATTAGAATTTAACTAAATACGCTTCGATTTAACTATTTAGAAAGTAGTTTACATATTATAGAATACCTGCGTTGTAATTGGTTCAATCACTTGCTAGAAGGCACATATAGTCAGGCGTGGTGTCCAGTTAGTGATAAAATTGCGGCAAAGAACGCGTCCACGCATAGCCAAATGGAAAAACAGTTCACTGGAACAATCTGGATTTGAAGGATCCGGTTGCGGGTCTAGACCCTACGAAGGGGAACTAGGCTATACCTGAGATGGTAACATTAACGCATTGTTCCTCTGGAACTGTGGCTGACAACCTGTTGAATTCAACGCGGCATGTGGACTATGCACTCTGATGGTGAACACATCGAGTCAAAAGGTTGTTCGTACTCTTGGTCATATTCAGGAGCATATATACCACTTTGAAGAAAAAAAGAACAGAATGTCAGTGAATCTAGAGTTAGACAACTCTTGTCCGAGTATGGAAAGACAGGTTACATACATGTTCTGAATAAACCAGGTAGGCCATTCAGACCTGTGTCCTATTATGAAATATCTACAGTACTATCAGTTTTTAGACAGTATCCTTGCAATGCATTAACACTGGAAAGCATACTTCTAAACAGACACGGTATTAAGATTCCTCATAATAGAATCCATAAGATATTGAAGGACTATAAGCTGGCTTCAGACGATACCAACAAACAAAGGAGAAGAAAGTGGATCAAATATGAAAGAAAACATAGCATGAGCCTATTGCATACTGACTGGTACCAGATAAAAGATTACAGATGGAAAGGTAAATGGTTGTTAGTTGTTAGCATACCTTGATGATGCCTCACGATTTGTGCTAGGATATGGTGTATTTGATGAATCCACAACTTATAATGCAATATCTGTGCTGGATGGTTGTATCGCTAGATATGGTAAACCACTCGAACTACTTACAGATCATGGTAGTCAGTTCTATGCTAATTCCGGTGAAATTAAAACAGCCACAATAAGTACATTCCAGCAGTATCTACTTGGTAAAAAGATCAACCACATACTTGGAAGAGTACATCATCCTCAAACAAACGGTAAGATAGAAAGGTTCTACGAGACGTTTCAGTCAAAGATAATGTACTTTGAATCTATTGATGAATTCATAACATGGTATAACACCAGGAGACCTCATATGTCATTGAACTAGGATGAATTGGAAACACCCATACAAGCGTTTTATAGAAAGATAGATAGAAGAAGACATTTACCGTTTATGATTAATAATTTAAGGTGATTGAATGGCAAATAGAAACATGAGACGGAATGTTAATAATTTCAGGATACTACAACGGTAACTTGCCGAAATATTAAGAAGATAACTAAACACACAATTGTCTAGACAGGTGTAGTTTCTGCAAGAGGGCCTGCAATTTGCTGCTCTGACTAACACATTTCATCAAGGCCGCCATAATTCATATATCAAAGGTGTGTGATTTGTATTTAGGAAGTAATAATGAACTGACATCCCATGTAGCTAAGATAGTAGAGATTGTTGGTAGTTCCGAGACAAGTTGGCAAGATGCGGCGCAAGCTGCCGTAAGCGAAGCTAAGAAAACGGTACGTGGAATAAAAGGGTTAGAAGTCCAGGATATGACTGCAAAGGTAGACCCTAACACAGGTAATATAACTCAATATAGAGTCTGTGTGAAACTGGCATTTGGTATAGAACACTGATTTTAAAAATTACCAAAGAATATTTTTTCTGCTCTAAGTGTAGAAGATTAATTCAATTACGCCGGCCATAAATATCATAGCTAGACGCAGTATATACTGGATTAAACAAAAATATAGCTCGTTTCAAGAAATATGCTGCACTTGTCAAGATGGTGCTGACGACGCTGCAGTTTATGTTAACTCTATCCCGGTAGATTTTTGGCAAAAGTTGTACTTCTAATCCAAGCACTTATTCTTATTATACTAATTCCTTTGATGTCTGCGAAGCTGCAATATTTATTGGCTCCCACACAGGTGAAGCTGGAGGAACATAACAAGCATCATAATGAGCTAAATCATCAACAGCTGCTTTCATCAATAAGGCAAAAGCAACCAGATCAATCCTGCCTTTAACTGCTTCTCCTCCAACAATTTGGGCTCCAAGAAGCCTTCGACTTTTTCTATCAGCTACTATCTTTATCGATATTGCTTTCTTATTTGGATAGTAACCAGCTCTCGTGACACTCTTTACTTCCTTTTCTACGGGCTATCACCCTCACTGCGTTGGGTACAAGCTCTGTAATAGTATTGCCAAAACCCGTAGTAGATGGTTTCAAACTTGGAAAGGGTCACAAGATTGATTTGATCGTAACAGGTGACGGAATCTATATCCCACTTATTGAGCAACCAGCAGGCGAGGATGATCTAGAAAGGTCCACTGATTTGTCCAGTCCGGAACAATAGGTATATTACAGGATCGTAATAATATTACTACGTAAAAATGTTACATTCGACATGTGACTAAAGTTTCTATATATAAATTCGGTTGTCTTATGTTAGGATGAATAAATCCCAAAGTTTAGCACTAGTCGCAGTAGGAGTAATCGCGGTATTGCTGGTTACAGCAGCAGTAGCCGATCCACAGGATGCAATGGCTGGCAAGAGGCACAAGAAGCATCATCATGATGATGGCGGTAGCGCAGCCGCAGCAGCAGCAGCTGGTGGCGCAGCCGCAGCAGCAGCAGCTAGCGGCGGTAGCGCAGCCGCAGCAGCAGCAGCTGGTGGCGCAGCCGCAGCAGCAGCAGCAGGGAACTAAGATAGAAGAAAAACGAAACAGATAGTCTGAAACCTCTCTCTTTTTTTCATATTGAAACTTTTGAATAGCCAAAATGAAAGTCCTTCCGATATTAATCAGTATATTTAATGAGATAATAACGGCCAAAGCAAACGAGAGCTACGAATGACAAGTTACACCCTGATCTATAAAACACCAAAAATGTAAGCCTTTTTTTAATATTCCAGCTAGTAATTGCCGAGACCTACTCTACAATAAGTAAGTATATCTAGCTTAATCCTGAAAGTCTTGACAATCCAAGGTTCTCTTCCGGAATGTTTGGCACAATCTCTTCAGTCTATTAATCTGACTGGTGACCAGCGGGCTGACGACTGACCTATTATATGAGTTTAATTAGCTCGAAGCCACTATATGTGAGGCATGTGAGGCATAGGAGAAAATTCATGGTAGCTTGGTATTAAAGGAGAAGGTGTTTGGAATATCTCTTCTTCTAATATCTTCGAAGGGGTATATCAAACCATTTACACAATCGCAGCTGGTTGGACTGGGGTACCAAGGGGAAGCGACAGACCAGAGGGTTCGGTTATCCGCATTTGATAGAAGATAATTTGTTACGTATGACGTAAACTTCTATTTCAAGTGTTCAAGTGTCAAGATATATAATTATGTAGGATGTGGTTTGGCACTGTCATCATTCAGTGACCAGTGTATTATTCATGGTCGGTTCCCATGCCTTAAACTGTGATGACGCGTTACTCAAAAAAAGTTACAATACGGATATCATATAACTTTGCACTGCAGATTGTAGAAAAATCTATGATTGTTATAGACTGATACTATCGCTACTATACTACACTATGTAAGCCATTTTTTTATAAGGTGAATATCAGATAAATAAAAAAATAGATATTGTGAACCTATACCTAGGCTATAGGTCCGACATCAAGTCAGTTAAGAAAGAACGATATGATACAGAAATCACAAGCACAGGATATCACTATGGGAAAACATTTCACAAATTGATTATAAAATAACAAAAAAAAAGGGGTATTGTGGACCCTATATTTACGCCTCTGGTCCGTGGCCGCCGCGCTTACCACCGTCCCAGCTGCCGCCCTTGTCGCCGTGACCGCCATCATAGCCGCCGCCGTGTTCAGCTCCTGAAAAGGCTTGCTCAGCTGCTTGCGCTACTGAATTCTCATCGCCTTGAATTTGTGAGCCTACGTTCTGACATCCAATATTTATTGGTAGTTTGCCATTTCCGCAGGCGTTGGCTTGAGAGGTTGCCTGATTCTTTTCATATTTCTTCTTCTTGCCTGCAAACGCGTCTTCTGTTGCCAAAGCCGACGTTGCAACAAGCATTACTGCTACTGCTGCTACGACAGCTATAGTCATACTCTTGTTGTTCATAATATTCGTATCATAAACATTGGTTTAGTTTATCTGCGTTAAATTGAATCGGGCCTCCCTTTATATCTGATATCTCTTCTATTAGACATCTACTACGAATAGTATTAATGTATGATACTGTAAACTGGATTAGAAGACAAATCCTCTAATCAATAATACAATAGTATTAATCAAATTGATTTGACTCGGCTCTGTAGAAACGTCCGTCAATATCAATAATCAATAGGGTACATGTACGAAGGGGGTGAACTATGTCTAATTATAATAAATTATGCTTTGTTGCACAAACCATTATCATATTAGTATGAGTTTGTTGACCAATTGAGATTTAGCTGACATGTAATGGGATCATTGCTGGACATGGTTAACTGGCATTTTTATAACAAATCATTAGTTAGGCGAGGTGAACGTGTTCGCATATGGGAAATGACTCCCCTATATCTTGAAGAAGCAATTTAGTAGATTGGCCGATGTGTTTCAGGACATTGAACAGACATCGCTGTGCTTGTACAGCAAAGATGGGACTAAAAAGTTTTGTCCTATTACTCACCCTTCCTACTCGAGTAACTAAGAATGATGCCAGAAGAGCTATAGAAGAAATATGTGACTTATATAACAACCAAATCTTGCCAAGCACTAAAAAGCAATGTATTCATTTCTAACCTACTAGAGTATGGGCAGAATAGGGAGAAGTCGTTTTAAACTAGCATGTACTTCAGCTATAATGATTGCATTTGTTGCGGTACCATCTTTGCAATTATCTAGTATGTTACTATCGAACGTAAGGTAAAAACCTAGTATTTGGTATCTACCAAAGAAATGGCAAGGTCATCACATTTCCTGTATCTGACAGAAAACATGATACTCTGATTCCCTTGATAAAACTCCATACAAAAAAATACAAAAAATACAAAGAAAGGTTCCTTGTATTATACAGATGATCATACTGCATATGCTGCATTAAATCTGATAGGTAAACACCAGATAATACTTCATGGAAAGGAAGAGTATGTTAGAGATGAAGATGCAACTCATATCAATGGTATAGAAGGATTCTGGAGTTATGCCAAGACATGGCTATATCATTATAGAGGTGTACCGAAATCATACTTTGATCTTTACCTGAAAGAAATAGAATTCAGGTTCAATCATAGGAACGAAGATGTCTTTAAAATACTGACAAAGATGATGGTAAAATCTGTTCCAAACTCTTAGGTATTACCTAAATTTTTAGGGATGTAAAATGACCTACGAAGAGTACTGTGCATATATTGTAACCAAGTCTAATCAGTGAGCCCAAACGGTTGTATTTATTGAAAAAAATTGTTTGCAATAGGGCTACCACTAGATCCTCGTCATAGTGCAATGACAGATTTCAATTTACAAGAGAGATTCCTTGTTGTAACAAAATATCTTTATGACCCGCCTCTTTTAGAGGCTCATCATTACTGTGGACAAGGCGGCTATATTGTAGCGACCTATTCAATTTTTGCTGGCAATTCAACGGATACAAATCCTATCGGAATAGATTCCACAATTTCAACTGAAGACTAAAATAATTCCCTTCCTGATCACGGGGGTTTAGTAATTTTCTTGCTCACGCCTTATGACAAAACATATTTAGCGGAATGTAATATCACTTCAGATAAGCACATTCATGTTCCATCACTCGTCCGACAGTATCAGAGGAAAGTCTGTGGGCGTGTGCTGCTATTTTCCGTTCCCATGACTCATGTTCATAATCGCTTGATACATTATCGACAGAAGGTAGAAGTTTTTATACATCTAATTCAATTCTCAAACTATGAATTATTCAATTGTCGTTCTGGTTGTGATTATTGGTAATTTAACCTCATTTCTTCCCAATCCATTTTTGATCTACAATACTCCACCGTGGTCGCTAGGACATCGTGTATATGCCCAAGGAGATAGTGCACTCGAAGACTCATCTGATGCTCCAGAATCAGCTAATGGCGCAGAACCAACTGGCGGCGGGGGAACAGAAGGACCTGCAGATGAGTTGGTAAGTGGAGAGAATGGTGATCTAGAACCAACTGACGATTCTGAAGAGCCGCTTGCTCTGGCTGGAGATCAGTTGAATGGTGAACCGCCTTCAACAGAAGCCTATGCCTGCAATGGAGATACAGGCATTTGCAGTTGCGATTCTTGGGGTGATTGCCAAAAGATGCAGAAAGACGGGGTTTGTGAAAGTGGTGGAAATCCACTCTGGGGTCTAAACATACCCCCCCCACCCGATGACGCAGGAGGATCTTGTAAGTGGAAGAAGTGAAGCGGCGTGTGGGCAATCCTCATGGGAGCGCAGCATAATGGATAATGAATACGTCAATGGATTACCGTGTATGATTGAAAATTTCTAAACTATGCAGATTCGATTGACTCGGATATATCCTATAGGTCAAGATGTTGAAGAACTGGGGGCGGGATTTGTGCAAGTGGTAAAGGGCATCATCAGGGAGACAGAAATCAAAGTTTAAGGATGAAATTGAAAGGTCTCTATGTGTCGAATGGCCATCTCCAAATTACAATATCAACTATTAGTAATATACATGCACGTGCAAGTACAACAACTAGTAGTAATATACAAGATCTAATAGGAGTAATCGAAATATGTGTATTGGTACTTCGATACAAACAGAATCTGAGGCTTTCTTGTCGACAATTTAGTACTGTGAATAGGATAGTGGATAATTCTTGTGCGTTACAGCTCCTATTCTGCTCGTCGATGTTAAAATCTATAGTGTTTAGTACCATCTGTTCAAATATTTCATCCTGAGTTCTACCGCTTCATCGATTCTTGCCTGCTTATATCTTTCCACTATGGATGCTAATGACTCATCATTTGACAACGGGACAATTCGGTCCTGACCGCCTGATGTTTCAGGGATAGATGGAAGAGATGATGACGATGAGGAAGAGGGAAGAGACGGCGGCGGTGAGGATAATGACGGATTGCTAACATGACCTCCGTAACCACCATCATTACCGCGCATCCCATTACTTCCCCTTTGTATCGCTATTATATTGATTGCATTTCCATCACCATGTAACTGATTTGCTACATTCTGACAAAAGACATTAGTCGAGAGCAGACCATTACCACATGCATTGCCTTGCGTGATAGCCTGCTCTTTGTTATCCATGTCTTTGTTATCGTCATCATCATCGTTATCCCCGGTGTTTTTTTCATCATCATCTTTATTATCATTAACATCGTTATTATCGTTACCACTATCATCATCATTACCACTATCAGTTTGTTGTGAAGGCGAGCCAACTACCTCGAAAGATGACTCTTCAGTTGCGCTATCATAACCACTCTTTGAGACTTTAACCTTTATATCGTATATTCCTAATTCAGCATTGTCATCTATTTTTACTTTGAAATTAGCCTCCCCTTCATCGTTCGTTTTGTCGTTAGCTGTTGTTCTGTCATCCTCTGGTGGGTACACTGTGAACATAGTCTTCGCATTGGCTATCTTGACATCTCTATCATCCTTGTTTGATACCGTTACCGTCACTTTCTGGGTCTCTCCCCTTTCAACCTCATCTTCGTGAAGGGATATTTTTATACTCAAATCGGATGCCGCCTGTACTGCTGTTGGACTATTTGCGGATATTATCCAGTTATTTGTAAATTTGATATTTACAAGTCATTCTTTTTCAATGCAGGGGTTATCTATCTCTCTTAAACATGCTCTATAATGAAAAGCATGGACGCAGATTCTTTGGGATGGTGGAAGGCCTTCTGTAAACACGCGATATGATTCACCAGGTAAGGTTAGTTTGAATAGTTTATCTCTGAACAAATATGTGTACAAGGTTGCAGCCACAGTATATAGAAATATGACACCGACGTCCACCAACCAACCAACCAACCAGCGGATCTACATATGTGCATCAAGAAGGCGACTAATACAACGTATTCTGGCAACTCCCGACTCACATGAAAAGTCAACTCCCTAGAGCATGTCAGATTGTGGCGCCCCATATCAATGGTGGTTCAGGTTCTGACTCCTGCACACGTGGTCATCCTCCCTTTGCCACAAAATTCTATATAGCCTTAATGTTGATCTATATAGTACCATCATTGGCAAGGTAGTAGTTGACCAGTCCTTTCCTTTCCAATAGTCAAGTTCTGGTCGACTGCTACCTTTGTATTATAGTAAGTTATTAATGGCGTTATACTACACCATTTATGTCAGGCTAAAATTTGTTAGTATACTTGTAGCAACGACCTAGAAATCAAACAGATGAAACAGGTTCTTTAATAAACGATAAATTGATAATCAAAGCCAAGCCATTTGAAGTAGAGAATAACCTCAAGTTTGGGCTTAACATGTATAACACATCCTTAAGGATCTTCTGCTCTTCTATTTGAATTGCAGTGTTAATTCGCGTGATTTACCTTTAAAGAGATGTTGCCTCTTCGAAATTTCATGAGTTCCGTTTGCGCTTCCGATAATAATTAAATGTAAATGCGACATGCAACAATGATATAAATCGAACAATTTCTGACTCCTTGGGATGAGACCTGATCTTGAGCACCATACAGTTTGATGGTGATGATGACAGCGGCATTGACTCGGAATATGAATTGGGCAACGACTTGGGGTTAACGCGTGATGCCTTTTCTACTTTTTTCTTAGATACCATTCAAATCAAGAAGATTCTTTCGCATCAGTTTGTATTGTATTGTTCTGGATTGCCGCAGAAAATTAGTGGATGCACCGATTGTGGGCATCTAATTGGCTCAGCAATGTAGGTAACGATGGAATATGCTCTGGAGGCGAGGGTTTTTATTCTGCTAACCGTACCGTACCTTATGCATATTGTTCTATTATCTCCAACGCACGCAAGATTAAGGTAGATTGATGAACTTGCATTCTCTTGTACCTGTTTCTACTATGATTGTTTTGTCTTCGAGAAACGCTTTGTATTGACTTTCAATCTTTCTCAGTACAAGTGCAGAACCACCGTTACGACGACAAGTCCCTCCACCAGCTCCAGCCTCTGGCTCTATCCGACGCATGTGAACGTAATACAGGTCTATAGCTTGCGCCTATGTTGTAACGGTCACCGTAGGCGAGGTTCTTTTTTTTATCTCTGATGAATTTCGAGGTCGATGATGGAGTAGAAAGTAGATTCATTAGCACCGAATATAGCCTAAATTAGCACATATCTAAATGCACTTTTCCCATTAATCCTCGTCTTAACCGTTTGGACCCCACGGATCAAAGGAGGTTATAACAAATGGTATCAGTACACTAGTACAAAGACAATACATATAAGATATCCATATACATGCGATCCAAAATTCAAATATAAATTACAGCTTATTATGATAAGAGAAATATTGATGGAGAATACTTTTGTTTTGGCTCTGAGAACAGACGAGATTATAAGAAATGCACCTCATAGAAAGAAGTCGGCTGTATTGATGGGAATCATGATAACAACTGTTCTTGTGGTGGGATTGGCCATAATTCCAAACATTACAGAGAAGGCTAATGCGAATCCCTGTAGCCATATTACCGCTGGTAATGGAGGTAATGGAGGTAATGGAGGTAATGGAGGTAATGGAGGCAGCACTGGAAATGGTGGATCAGGAAGCGGGACAGGCACAGGAGGTTTCTTGGGGATTGGAAGCGGGATTGGAGCAAGAGGTGGAGACGGTGCTACAGGAGCATCTGGTTCTCCTGGCGCGCCAGGTGCACCCGGAGGCAACGTAGAATGCAATTTTGAGGGAACAATCGTAGTTGTTGAGCCTGCAGGTTAAATTTGCAGCATTCTTGGATACGAAATCATCAAAAGCCTCGAACACGACGCTGGATTAGTCAGCAGCTACATAGCGACACTAACTGGAACCAGATTCCAGAATTATACCAACAGAATACAATCATTGGTAGGGGGGTAGCATTGTCTGCTCCAATTATTTGCGGAAATTGTGTTTACCATATATAGTCAGCCGAAGAAGTCTATTTGTCAGAAAAATGGTGGAGCAGTTAGTAGTGCAGCTGATTAGTGGAAAGATGTATGCAGCCGAATTGGAAAGTGATTCCATTTACATATGTCTCCGTCACAAAGACCTCTCAAGAAGTTGATCCAACTACTGCATATGAAGAGTTAATAACGGAGATAAGAACTGACAGTCTATATGCACAGACTGTCAAAGCTGTATCGTAGGTGATCAATTAATGACAAGCATAATCGACACTGGAGTGGACCCCTCTTTTTGGGAACGCTTTCTCCATTATTTGATGGGTACTCCTAACCAATATTTATCACCTTTGTTTGCTTGAGTACTTCCTCTATCTCCGTATGATCTTCTCGTTGTTTCCATTTTGAAATGAATTCATATGGTGTCAGGTATCCTAATGAAGAATGAATTCTCTCTCGATTATAGTCTACAAAAGCGTCTCTAATTGCTGCTTCTGCTTCCTGGTATGTATGGAAGTCACAAGGCCAGATGTACTCTTTCTTTAGCGTCTTGTGAAATGATTCGATATGACCATTCTGTTCTGGAGTGTTACAAGCGATGTGTTCTAGTTTTAGTCCTAATACTAACATCGATTTTCTGAATGCATTGCTGGTATACTGTGAGCCATTGTCTGCTCTAATGGTAGGCTTATTGTTGTTGTTGTTGTTGTTATCGTTATCAGGTACTATTTCCTTGTGTGATACAAGAGCATTTTCTATAGAGATTATAGCATTCTCTTTAACAGCGGATAAATCAAAACAGTAGCCTATCCATTCTCTTGTAAATACATCGAAAACATTGAATAGATATCCCCAGCCATCAATACCGCAATGAACATATGTTAAATCAACTTCCCATACTTCATTTGGTCTATCAGCTTTCTTAACTTCCTTGTACCTTGAGCGTATACTTTCTCTTTTTTTCCTAGCTGGTATTGTGAGGTTTAGTTTATGGTATATCCTTCTTACCCTCTTTCTATTGATAGATCTTCCAATTATCCTTGTTAGCATAGCTGCCATTCTTCTGGTGCCATATGATGGCCTTTGAGTAAGGTAATACCTAAGAAGTTGGAACAGATTCTACCATCATCCTTGTCAGTATTTTGAAGATATCTTCGTTTCTATGATTGAATCTAAATTCTATTTCTTTAAGATACAGATGAAAGTACTGTTTGGGTACCCCTATATAATGATACAACCATGTCTTTGCATAACTCCAAAACCCTTCGATACCATTGATATGACTGGTATCTTCGCGTACATACTCTGCAACTATCTGATGTTTTCCAATCCGATCTAATGAAGCAGATGCTGTATGATCATCTGTATAATACAAGGAGCCGTTCTTGGTATGTTGTTTTATCAAGGGAATCAGAGTATCATGTTTTCTGTCAGATACAGGAAATGTGATGACCTTACCATTCCTCTGATATATTCCAAATACTAGGTTTTTACCTTCAGATCCCCATCCACGTTTTCCTTTTCTATGCCCACCAAATAACGCTTCGTCTATTTCTAATTCTCCGGATAACTTCTTCAACTCCTTTAATTTCAATAGTGACCTATTGTAGATTGATTGTCTGAATACCCTGAATGTTCTCTCTATCGTAGTCAAGCTGAGTGGAACATAAAACCTGATCCTGTATGCTGGTACTCCTAGAACGAATAGGTACATAGGGTGAGCTAATGTATCAAGTGAGAAATAAAACTCTCCAAGATAAGTTCCTGTCAATTCTCCAAACTTGTATCTGCAACGTCTGCATCCAAATCTCTTATCTTTAAGATGATACAATATTCGATATCCGCATCTTGGACACTGTCTTCTTCCTTTCCATCTAGCGTGACAAAAATATAGCCCACTTTTTGTCACACTTCCAGCGAGTACTATTGGACTATATTCACGCACGCAGCATGAATGTACCAGTCAAAATTATTCCTTATTTGCTGTTCCAAAATCTTGGGTATTACCTTGAGTAATGATCTCTTCAACCTTCTTTTCCAGTACCGCTCGGTCTAGTTGACATTGTCGCCTTGTATTTCTGGGTCTTTTCTTCTTCTTCTTCTTCTTCTTCTTCTTCTTCTTCTTATTGTAGTAGTAAGTA
>Ga0315534_1000646_pt1:5000-24486 | contig 24486 bp, 16 predicted proteins | sample SalMarSW160240MG_FD_203094 | JGI IMG/M metagenome (GOLD analysis project Ga0315534, IMG submission 203094) | Salt marsh sediment microbial communities from the Plum Island Ecosystem LTER, Massachusetts, United States - Salt Marsh Sediment SW1602-40 ...
GTGATAATAAACGTTTTCATGTCGGATGTAGCTCTGATTTGAAAAGGCGTTTGTTAGAACATAACAATGGCTCAAGCCAATCAACCCGTGGAGAATAATGGAGATTGGTTTATTACTACGCGTTTTTGAACTTATCTGCGGCAATAAAACGTGAATATCGATTGAAGAGTAAGTGCATTGCGAAATCTCAGTTGATGAAAAGAGTAATTGAGTCCTTAGAGTAATTAAGGTGACGGGTGACTGCGTACCTTTTGTATAATGGGTCAGCGAGTTACTTTCAATGGCAAGCTTAACCGCATAGGGAAGGCGTAGGGAAACCGAGTCTTAAATGGGCGACAAGTCGTTGTGAGTAGACCCGAAACCAGTCGATCTATCCATGGCCAGGGTGAAAGTAGGGTAATGCCTACTGGAGGCCCGAACCGGGTAATGTTGAAAAATTATCGGATGAGCTGTGGATAGGAGTGAAAGGCTAATCAAGGCTGGAGATAGCTGGTTCTCCCCGAAAGCTATTGAGGTAGCGCCTCGTGTCTCACTCCTGGGGGTAGAGCACTGTTATGACTAGGGCTGCATCCCGCGGTACCAAATCATTGCAAACTCCGAATACCAGGAAGTGTAATCACGGGAGACACACGGCGGGTGCTAACGTCCGTCGTGGAAAGGGAAACAACCCAGACCGCCAGCTAAGGTCCCAAAATCACAACTCAGTGGGAAACGATGTGGGAAGGCACAGACAGCCAGGAGGTTGGCTTAGAAGCAGCCACCCTTTAAAGAAAGCGTAATAGCTCACTGGTCAAGTCGGCCTGCGCGGAAGATTTAACGGGGCTCAAGTTGTGTACCGAAGCTGCGGATGTGTAAGGTCTTCGGATCTTATATGTGGTAGGGGAGCGTTCTGTAAGCCTGCGAAGGTGGATCGAGAGGTCTGCTGGAGGTATCAGAAGTGCGAATGCTGACATGAGTAGCGATAATGCGGGTTAAATGCCCGCACGCCGAAAGCCCAAGGTTTCCTGCGCGACGCTAATCAACGCAGGGTGAGTCGGACCCTAAGGCGAGGCCGAAAGGCGTAGTCGATGGAAAACAGGTTAATATTCCTGTACTTCATGCTATTGCGATGAGGGGACGGAGAAGGCTAGGTCAGCCGGGTGTTGGATATCCCGGTTTAAGCGAGTAGGAAGTGCTCTTAGGAAAATCCGGGAGCGCAATTCCGAGACGTAATGACGAGTTCCTTTTTAGGAGCGAAGTGATTGATGCCATGCTTCCAAGAAAAGCCTCTAAGCTTCAGATAGTGTGGATCCGTACCCTAAACCAACACAGGTGGGCAAGGTGAGAATCCTAAGGCGCTTGAGAGAACTCTGGTGAAGGAACTAGGCAAAATAGCACCGTAACTTCGGGAGAAGGTGTGCCCCTGGTATGTGAAAGGACTTGCTCCTGGAGCAGAAGGGGGTTGCAGTGACCAGGTGGCTGCGACTGTTTACTAAAAACACAGCACTCTGCAAACACGAAAGTGGACGTATAGGGTGTGACGCCTGCCCGGTGCCGGAAGGTTAATTGATGGGGTCAGCCCTCGGGCGAAGCTCTTGATCGAAGCCCCGGTAAACGGCGGCCGTAACTATAGAAATTGACCGCTGTAGTTACGCTAAAAAACTTGGCTATATGCTGGAAAATCCGGTGTATCCTCCGATACTCGTCGCATCAAAGCGGCAGTGACAATTCGGGAGGTGCGGACAATCAGCAGGAAAGTCTGAAAGTATCTTTTCAGAAATCCTCAGAGACTAAACGCCAGGTCACTATTAAACATTACCGATTGCCGTCGGTTTAATAGTGAATGATATAGTCCGATCTCTATAGCGATATAGAGGGTGTTCCAAAGTAATTTTTTGGGGCGCCGCATCAATCATAGTTATAATTGATCGGTGTTAACGTTAAATGAACGGTCCTAAGGTAGGAAACGCTGCCTTAGTAAAATCTGACTGTATGCTGGAAAATCCGGTGTATCCTCTGGTACTCGTCGTACTAAGGCGACAGTGACAATCCATGAGGTGCGGACAATCAGCAGGAAAGAGTTCCTTGCAAATATGACCTTAAATACCAGAAAAGTCCCAACGAACATTGGTTATTACCTTGCAGGTTTTGCCGATGGAGAAGGGAGCTTCAACGTTTCTTTCAGAAAACGTAAAGACTATTCCCAACCATGGAAAATATCTTTATGTTTCAACGTTTCACAAAAGGACAGGATTATACTGGCCCTGTTCAAGAAACATCTGCAATGTGGCACATTGCGGCAGAGAGAAGACGGAATATGGTATTACGAGGTCAATAATTTCACCGCGATCATCGAGAATGTGATTCCATTCTTCAAATGCTTCGGCTTCCTGTCGGCAAAGAAAAAGCGTGACTTTTCGAAGTTTCAACGTTTGGCAAAGCTGATAGGTAATGGCGAACATTTGACTGAAGCGGGAATCAAGAAAATTCTTGAAATACGCGGAGAAATGAATGACAGGGGTGTCGGTAGAAGAAAGTATACTGACAACGAAATTCTTCAGTATTTGCAATTGGAAAAATCCTCAGAGACTACACGTCGGACACTTGCTTCAAAGTAAGTGAAGATATAGTCCCATCTGCATGGCGACATGCAGGGATAGCATCGAAGATTATGTTATCCGGTCTGATATGAAGTCCAGGCCAAGATTATCGAGCGAAATTCCTTGTCGGGTAAGTTCCGACCTGCACGAATGGCGTAACGATGGCCACACTGTCTCCACCAGAGACTCAGCGAAATTGACATTGCTGTGAAGATGCAGTGTACCCGCGGCAAGACGGAAAGACCCCGTGAACCTTTACTACAACTTTACACTGGACTTTGAGTAGGTTTGTGTAGGATAGGTGGGAGGCTTTGAAACCGGGACGCCAGTCCCGATGGAGCCAACCTTGAAATACCACCCTGGTCTACTCGGAGTTCTAACCCAGGTCCGTTATCCGGATCGGGGACAGTGTATGGTGGGTAGTTTGACTGGGGCGGTCTCCTCCCAAAGAGTAACGGAGGAGTACGAAGGTACCCTCAGCGCGGTCGGAAATCGCGCAGTGTGTGCAAAGGCATAAGGGTGCTTGACTGCGAGACAAACAAGTCGAGCAGGTGCGAAAGCAGGTCTTAGTGATCCGGTGGTTCTGTATGGAAGGGCCATCGCTCAACGGATAAAAGGTACTCCGGGGATAACAGGCTAATTCCTCCCAAGAGTTCATATCGACGGAGGAGTTTGGCACCTCGATGTCGGCTCATCACATCCTGGGGCTGTAGCAGGTCCCAAGGGTATGGCTGTTCGCCATTTAAAGTGGTACGCGAGCTGGGTTTAGAACGTCGTGAGACAGTTCGGTCCCTATCTGCCGTGGGCGCTGGAGATTTGAGGGGAGCTGCTCCTAGTACGAGAGGACCGGAGTGGACGTACCTCTGGTGTTCCGGTTGTCATGCCAATGGCACTGCCGGGTAGCTATGTACGGACGGGATAACCGCTGAAGGCATCTAAGCGGGAAGCCTCCCCCAAGATGAGATCTCCCTGGACCCTTGAGGTCCCTAAAGGTCCGTCGAAGACTACGACGTTGATAGGCTGGGTGTGGAAGTGCAGTAATGCATGAAGCTAACCAGTACTAATTGACCGTGCGGCTTGACCATATAACACCCAAGCAGTTTGGGTGGCTGGTTGAGTGAATGTGACAATCCAGCGCCTTTTACAACTTTCTTTTTTCAGTTTTCCTGGCGGCAATAGCGAGCGGGAACCACCCGATCCCATTCCGAACTCGGAAGTGAAACTGCTCAGCGCCGATGATAGTGTGGGGTTTCCCATGTGAAAGTAGGACACCGCCAGGGTTTATTCCAAAACCCAGTATGAGAAATCATACTGGGTTTTTTCATTCCTGGATTTTATCGGTCGCAAAAAATGTGATTTTTGCGGCCGACTTAAGGGGAAGCATGGAATTCTCCCCCTTGAGAATCCCCCAATGGTAAGGTGTGTCCTGCCATATATGAAAGTAGGCATGCAGAATCGCTTCGCGCTTCATTGCATGTACCTCACCCGTCCCGGGGTGAGGCAAGAGCCAGGGTTCAATCCAAAAACCTAACGCATTACGTTGCACTTTTTTCGTTCCTGTGATTGATTACAGGGATAGATTGCATTTTCGTTGTGAAATCGAACCCGTACGTAAAGAGGGAAAACACCTGACTTACCCTTATGGGTCTGACAATACAATGGAGCGTCCTGCTATTTTGAAGTGAATAAGCTGCTCTTGCACATATACGCGCTTTACTATATTAGGCCATCCCTGGTCGGTTTCGTTCAATAAATAGCTGCGTGTTGCGCCGCGTTTATAGTTTGTCTATTAGTATTTTTTATCAATCCGATGGATGGTCGAGATTTCATCCGGACCGGTAACGCATACATCCAGGTCTTTCAGGATCCCGTCCTCTATGTTGTATACCCATCCATGTACAGCCAACGGCTGACCTTTCTGCCATGCATTTTGTACAACAGTCGTGTGGCAGACATTTGCAACCTGCTCGATGACATTCAATTCACAGAGAAGATTGACCTTGTCACGCTCATTGTCCATGGTGGCCATCTTTTCCTGATGAAATCGACAGACATCCTTGACATGCCGTAACCAGTTATCGATCAGGCCATGTTCCTTGTTTTCCATTGCAGCTATGATGCCGCCACAACCAAAGTGCCCACATACAATAATATGTTTTATTTTGAGTATATCCACAGCAAATTGAATCACGGAAAGGCAGTTTAGATCTGTGTGAACGACAAGATTGGCGATATTACGATGTACGAATATCTCACCGGGCAACAGATTGACTATCTGGTTTGCAGGTACCCTGCTGTCAGAGCAGCCTATCCATAGATATTCGGGGTTTTGCTGCTTGGATAGTTTTTGAAAAAAATCCGGGTCTGCATCCTTGATAGATTCAGCCCAGTGTTTATTGTTTTCGAAGAGATGTTTTAAAAGTTTCATTTGATCAAAAATATCATGCCAACGATTCAGGGAGAAGTTTATGGGCTGGATCACAGGATTCGGGTTATGCCGATGATGATGTTATTCTAGCAATATAGAACAGCCGTGCCACAGATATTTTTGTGTATTGATGAGATCACGTAATGGAAGATTGGTTGATTAAGCACATGCATGGTGTATTGGTAACAATAGAAATATTGTGGGTAAGCGGCTTTCTGGCCGTTTTTGTCGTGTATTTCATCATCAAGCACAGAGTGAAACGGAAAAAAGCCGCACAGCAAATAAACAACTCGATAGATAATAAAACTGGCGATTGAGCTGGTTGACTTGCATGTGATGTGAATGTCACTTTAAGAGACGTGTTAAGGGATCGAAATATTCAAAGAGGTTTATGAAGAATGAATGTGTTCATCACAGGAGCTAACCGCGGTATCGGTCTGGGATTTGTCCACTATTACTTGGACAAGGGATGTGAGGTATGGGCATGTTACCGTAGGGATCGGGGTGGGCTGGCCAAGCTTGATGATTCCCGGTTGCATGTCTTGCAATGGGATATATCACAAGACAGCCCCTCGAACGGTGACAGCGATTTACCGGATAAAATTGGTGTGCTGATCAACAATGCCGGTATTTACGGGGCATCCAGGGATGCCGCCCAGTCACTAAATGCAGTTACGCCGGAAGATATGCACAAGGTATTCGATATCGATTGTGTCGGTGCCATACGAGTGGTGAAGCTGTTGCATACTCGCCTTATCGGCGCCAAGGGTATAATTGCAAATCTCAGCTCGAAGATGGGATCATCGGATGATAATACCAGCGGTGGTTGTTATGCCTACCGTGCTGCCAAGGCCGCGCTGGTGATCGTCTCAAAATCCATGGCAATTGATCTTGCGCCTAAGGGTGTACGGGTCATTACCCTGCATCCGGGCTGGGTGCGGACGGACATGACTGACCATTCAGGCCTGATTGATGTCGATGAATCGGTTATCGGAATGACACATGTAATCGACAATATCGACCTCTATGAGCCCGGTGCATTCGTCGCCTTTGATGGAAAAGTCGTACCGTATTAAGGCGCTGAGTGAATTGATTGCCCGCGGGTACTCCCGATGGGCGATGTAGCCGTGTCCATGTGCCCTATGAAAATCTCATTGCCATATAACTTAATAATTTAAAAAGAAAAAATGGATACGACCCCTGGCTTGATGCCTTATCACGATGTCATCTCGAGCCAGGTATTGTAGGTATAAAAAACTATAAAAAAGACCAGAAATCGACTAAAATAGTATGGAATTAATGGCCTCATAATCGCATTGTTAAGCGGTCATCAGGTCTGTGCAGCAGTGAGGTAGTTATACTCACATCCTGATGGGTCAACAGAGTTACACTCATTACCCATTAATTTTGGCGGGTTTCCGTTAAGGTTAGTGGGTTTTTTTTCAGGCATGGTAGGCCACCCTCGTCATACACTCCTTAAGATTGATACTATGATTCGGCATAACGCCTTGTCAGGCAAGTCCGTAAGATGTAGTCCGGAATTGACTATGTAAGGAAATTAAGGATGTGAGCTGACCAATCGGTTGGTTTTGTTTGTGCTTATTTTGAGGTTGTTCCAGATGGCCATACTGGGCTCAGCCTTGTTCAGGGTATAAAAGTGCAGGCCGGGCGCGCCACCCTGCAGAAGTTTCTCACATAGCCCGGTTACGACCTCTTCCCCGAAGGTACGTATGGACGCGGCGTCATCGCCGAAGGCCTCGAGACGTTTCCTGATCCAGCGGGGGATCTCCGCGCCGCATGCATCCGAGAAACGCGCGAGCTGGCTGTAATTCGTAACGGGCATGATGCCCGGCACGATGGGCAGGTCGATGCCGAGTTTTTCACATTTGTCGACGAAGTAGAAATAGGAGTCCGGGTTGAAGAAATACTGGGTGAGTGCCGCATCGGCGCCGGATTCCACCTTGCGTTTGAAATTCTGCAGATCCTTTTCCGGTGATTGTGACTGGGGATGGTACTCGGGATAGGCGGCCACCTCGATGAAGAAATGATCCCCCGTTTCCTTGCGGATGAATGTCACCAGTTCATTGGCGTAACGGAATTCACCGGCATCACGCATGCCGGACGGCATGTCGCCACGTAGTGCCACCAGGTGGCGGATATCCTTGCCGATGTAGGTATCCAGCAGATCGCGGATGCTGTGTTTCGTAGATCCTATACAGGAGATATGAGGCGCAACATCGATCCTTGTCTGTTGTTTCAGGTCGACAACGGTTTCAAGCGTACGTTCGCGGGTGGATCCGCCCGCGCCGAAGGTCACCGAAAAAAAACAGGGTTCGACCCCGGCGAGCGTAGTACTGACGGCCTTGAGCTTTTCCATGCCCTCGGCTGTCTTGGGCGGAAAAAATTCGAAACTGAACGCCCGGGGAAATTTTTTCTGGCTGTCCATGGATTACCGTTAGTGGTCTACAGAATGGTAAAGAGATAAAAGGATGCGCATCCTTTTATCTCCTGCCTTACCCTGTCAATAGCGGTAATAGTCGGGCTTGAAGGGCCCTTCAACCGGAACACCAATGTAGTCGGCCTGCTTTTTCGTCAGCGTCGTCAAGTGTGCGCCGATCTTCTCCAGATGGAGCCGGGCGACCTCCTCATCCAGATTCTTCGGCAGGACGTAGACCTTCTTCTCGTAGGTGCCCTTGTTGTTCCACAATTCCATCTGCGCCAGCACCTGGTTGGTGAAGGAGTTGGACATCACGAAACTGGGATGTCCGGTGGCGCAGCCAAGGTTGACCAGTCTTCCCTGTGCCAGCAGGATGATGCGTTTGCCGTCAGGGAAGATGATATGGTCGACCTGAGGCTTGATGTTTTCCCACTCATAGTCATTCAGACCCGCCACGTCGATCTCATTGTCGAAATGCCCGATGTTGCAGACGATGGCCTGGTTCTTCATCGCCTTCATATGGTCGTGGGTGATCACATTAAAGTTACCCGTCGCAGTGACAAAGATGTCGGCCAGTGGCGCGGCCTCTTCCATGGTCACCACGCGATAACCCTCCATCGCGGCCTGCAGCGCGCAGATCGGATCGATTTCTGTGACCCACACGGTGGCGCCGAGACCGCGCAGGGACTGGGCGCAGCCCTTGCCGACATCGCCGTAACCCAGTACCAGGCAGATCTTGCCGGCGATCATGACATCCGTTGCCCGTTTGATGCCGTCCACCAGCGATTCACGACAACCATAGAGGTTGTCGAACTTGGATTTGGTCACCGAGTCATTCACGTTGATCGCAGGAAACGGCAGTTCATTGGTGCTTTCCATGTGATACAGACGATGTACGCCTGTCGTAGTCTCCTCGGTGACGCCGCGAATATTGTTTTTGATCTTCGTGTACCAGCCGGGGTTTTCCTTGAGGCGTTTTTTGATCGCCGCAAACAGCTCGGTCTCTTCCTCGCTGGCGGGATTATCCAGCAGGCCCGGGTCCTGCTCGGCCTTGGCGCCCAGCATGACCAGTAATGTCGCATCACCACCATCGTCGAGGATCATGTTGGGTGTGCCACCGTCCTGCCATTCCATGATGCGATGCGTGAATTCCCAGTACTCCGCCAGAGTTTCACCCTTGAAGGCGTAGACGGGGACGCCGCTGGCCGCGATGGCTGCAGCCGCATGATCCTGGGTGGAAAAGATATTGCACGAGGCCCAGCGCACCTCGGCACCGAGTTTGATCAGGGATTCGATCAACACGGCCGTCTGGATCGTCATGTGCAGGCTGCCGGCAATCCTCGCACCCTTGAGGGGTTTCTGATCGCGGTATTTTTCGCGTACCGCCATCAGTCCCGGCATCTCGGTCTCGGCGATGGCGATCTCCTTGCGACCCCAGTCGGCAAGGCCGATATCGGCGACCTTGTAATCCGGAGTCAGGTTTTCAACTGGCTGGCTGGACATATTATTCTCCTAAATCTTTATATATGTGGTGATAAGAATTTACCGACCTGAACGTCGTATTCGCGAGAATAGTGACATTATCGTTCATACAGGCGCTGGATCAAACTACAGGCCCGCCGCCTGACGCAGACTGTCGGCCTTGTCGGTACGTTCCCAGGTAAACTCGGATTCGGTGCGGCCAAAATGGCCGTAAGCCGCGGTATTGGTATAGATCGGTCTGAGTAGATCCAGCATCGTGATGATGCCGCGCGGACGCAGATCGAAATGGTCCTTGACGAGTTCTGTAATGCGTTCATCGGCTATCTTGCCGGTGCCGAAGGTCTCGATGGTGATCGATGTCGGTTCGGCGACGCCGATGGCATAGGAGACCTGTATCTCACACCGTTCGGCGATCCCGGCGGCGACGATATTCTTGGCCACGTACCGCCCCGCATAGGCTGCGGAGCGATCGACCTTGCTCGGGTCCTTGCCGGAAAAACAACCGCCGCCATGGCGCGCCATGCCGCCGTATGTATCGACGATGATCTTGCGCCCTGTAAGTCCGCAATCCCCGACCGGCCCGCCGATGACGAAACGCCCCGTCGGATTGATGAAGAAGCGGGTGTCCTTGTCGATCCATTCTTCCGGCAGGACGGGTAGAATGATCTCTTCCATCACGGCCTCCTTGATGACGTTGGAGGCGATATCGGGGCTGTGCTGAGTGGACAGGACCACGGCGTCGATACCGACCGGTTTGCCATCTTTATAACGGAAGGTGATCTGGCTCTTGGCATCGGGGCGCAGCCAGGGCAGGGTCCCGTTTTTGCGCATTTCCGACTGCCGTTCCACCAGGCGGTGGGCATAGGTGATGGGAGCGGGCATCAAGACATCGGTCTCATCCGATGCATAGCCGAACATCATACCCTGATCGCCGGCCCCCTGCTCGTGGCTCTCTGATTCATCGACGCCCATGGCGATATCCTGCGATTGTTTGCCGATCCCGGTCAGGACCGCGCAGGATTCAAAGTCGAATCCCAGATCGGGACTGACGTAACCGATCTTTCTGACCATGTCGCGGACCACTGCTTCCATATCGACCCAGGCGGTCGTCGTGATCTCACCAGCGATCAGAACCATCCCCGTTTTGACCATGGTTTCACAGGCAACCCTTGCGGCCCGGTCCTGGGTCAGGATGGCGTCCAGGACGGCATCGGAAATCTGGTCGGCAACCTTGTCTGGATGGCCCTCCGACACCGACTCGGATGTAAATAGGTATGATTTAGACATTTTTTTTCCTTCTTGGCGCTGCTTATACAATAGAATATGCTCCACCGGATATCGGCGGTTTATAAAAAAGTTGTTGTTATAGTCATAAAAATGGGGGCAAACATTCGCCCCCTGCGAGGGGCACATTTTAGCCCGTTTGCAGGGGAAAATGCCATCTTTGGCTGTGTTTACCCTGAATTGACAGCCTAAAATCCCGTCAAATAGTAAGTCATATGGGGATTCGCTGTCGATGCGGTGATTATCCCAGTATAATGGCTCACTTTTGTTGCAGGTACCCTGGTTTTACCTGATATGGGCGCCGCATTTGATACAGATACACGAAGTGGAGGGATGCAATGGTCAGTCTAGAGACACCGGTGTGCGACTTCGGCAAGCCCGCAATCGATTTCTCGTTGCCGGGCACCGACGGCAAGACTTGGACACTCGAGAAGTGCCGGGGCGAAAAGGGGTTGCTGGTGATGTTCATCTGCAATCACTGTCCCTATGTCAAGGCGGTACGCGAGCGGATCGTGCGGGACGCAACAGAGCTGCTCGATTTCGGGATCAACAGCGTGGCCATCATGTCAAATGACCCCACCGATTATCCCGAGGATTCATTTGACAATATGAAGAGGATCGCACAGGAATACCGGTTTCCGTTCCCCTACCTGCTGGACGAGACCCAGCAGGTGGCAAAGGCCTATGGTGCGGTGTGCACACCGGATTTTTTCGGCTATAACGCCGACCTCAAGCTGCAATACCGCGGGCGGCTGGATGAGAGCCGCAAACAGGCCGCTGCGCCCGATGTCAGGCGCGACCTGTTCGAGGCGATGAAACAGGTTGCCGAGACAGGCAAGGGGCCAAAGGAGCAGATCCCCAGCATGGGTTGTTCCATCAAATGGATGCAGGAGGCGTGACCGCATGGCGGCATGAAAGAACGCCATTATTTTGACTTGAACGGGGCTGATTGATCAAATCAGCGGCCGCAACTATTGCCGAATGGAGATAGGTAGTAGAAAATAAACCACTTAAAATTTTCAATCCATCTAGATTGGTTTATATAAAGAAAAGATGGAGTAAAACGAATGGCCGCAGCGGGCGGCCGTTTTTTTCTGTGCATTTGGGGCGCGTCTTAAGGTCTGCGTAGATATCGTTGTACAGGCTTCACAGTTTGAAACCTGCGATGGGCAGTGTATACAGCCATCAATAATAATTTATAAATGATAACAAGCTGGTTTTTTATGCAGTAATGAGGCGTATCAATCCCATCGTACTCGGTATCGTCGGCGATTCCGCGGCAGGCAAGACCACCTTGACCGGCGGCATTGCGCAGGTATTGGGTGAGCATCGTGTGGCAGTGATCTGTACGGATGACTACCACAGATACAACCGGGCGGAGAGGGCAAAGCGGAAGATTACGGCATTGCATCCGGACTGCAACTACCTGGATATTATCGAGCAACACCTTGATTTACTGAAAAGAGGAGAACCGATACTCAAACCGAATTACAACCATGCAACAGGAGACTTCGATCCCCCGACCTATGTGGAGCCACGGCAATTTATCATCGTGGAAGGATTATTGGGATACTACACCAAGGCGATGCGCGGTTGTTATGACGTCAAGGTCTTCCTGGCGCCTCCGGAAGACCTGAGATTGATGTGGAAGCTGAAGCGGGATACTGCAAAACGGGGACATACCGAGGGAGGCGTGCTGAAGGAGATGGCGCTGCGCAAACCGGATACGGAAGCGTATATCCAGCCGCAGCGCAAGTGGGCGGACATGGTGGTCAGTTTCTATCCGCCACCGCAACATAAACATGAGATGGGTGCGCACCTCAATGTATCCCTGGTGCTGCGCCCGACATTGCCGCACCCGGATCTGTCACCCGTGCTGGAACGGGATGATGATCAGGGCGGGATCAGGCTGGAACTCGATCGGGACATGGGCCTGCCGGTAGACCGGCTCGAGATCGACGGCTCGATCACAGATGACAAGGCCGGGCAGCTGGTGAATCTGCTGCTGGATTATATACCGGGAGAGCACCGGCAATTGAGCAGGGAACACATCGGTGTGCTTACGGGTACCACCGGCGAGGAAATCAAGTCATACCCGCTGGCCCTGACCCAGTTGCTGGTGGGATTGCATTTATTGAAAGCGGCTTCAGGTCATTATGACTGAGTCCATAGTGATCAACGCACTCTGCGTATGATCTGAATGAATCAATATAAATAAAGTGAGGAGAAGCCTATGCCATCGCGCAAAGAATTAGCTGATGCCATCCGGGTGCTGAGTATGGATGCCGTACAAAAGGCAAATTCCGGACACCCGGGAGCCCCGATGGGGATGGCGGATATCGCCCAGGTGCTGTGGAATGATTTTTTGCAACATAACCCCACGAATCCGAAATGGGCCAACCGTGACCGTTTCGTGATGTCGAACGGCCATGGTTCAATGCTGTTGTATTCCTTGCTTCATCTGACCGGCTACGATCTCCCGATGGAGGAGATCAAGCAATTCCGCCAGCTCCATTCCAAGACCCCCGGACACCCCGAGTACGGCTATGCGCCGGGTATCGAAACGACCACCGGGCCGCTGGGGCAGGGGCTTACCAACGCGGTGGGTATGGCGATCGCCGAGAAGGTGCTGGCCGGCCAGTTCAATCGCGACGGTCACCACATCGTGGATCACTATACCTATGTATTTCTCGGTGATGGGTGCCTGATGGAAGGGATCTCTCACGAGGCCTGTTCACTCGCCGGTACACTGGGTCTCGGCAAGCTGATCTGTTTTTATGACGACAACGGCATCTCCATCGACGGCCATGTCGAAGGCTGGTTCACCGATGATACGCCGAAACGTTTCGAGGCCTACGGCTGGCACGTGGTGCGCGATGTCGACGGTCATGACCCGGCAGCGGTCGACAAGGCAATCCACGAGGCGCGCTCGGTGAACGACAAGCCCACGATGATCTGTTGCAAGACCGTCATCGGTTACGGTGCTCCGAATCTGTGCGGCAGCCATGATTGCCATGGCGCGGCTCTGGGTGAGGATGAAGTGGCAGCGACACGTGAAAATCTGGGCTGGAAACACGGCCCCTTCGAGATCCCTGATGAGATCTATGCCGGATGGGATGCAAAGGACAAGGGGACCGCCGCAGAGAACACCTGGAATGAGAAATTCGCGGCCTACAAGCAGGCACATCCGGAACTTGCGGCGGAGTTTGAACGCCGCGTGAGCGGCGAATTACCACAGGACTGGGCCGCCAGGGCCGATGAATTCGTTCAATCCGTTGTCTCGAAAGGTGAGTCGATTGCATCGCGCAAGGCATCACAAAACGCGATCAACGGTTTTGCCCCCCTCTTGCCCGAGTTTATCGGCGGGTCTGCGGATCTCGCAGGTTCCAACCTGACCATGTGGAAAGACTGCAAGCCGATCAGTAATACCGTCTCCGACGGTAATTATATCTATTACGGGGTACGTGAATTCGGCATGTCGGCGATCATGAACGGGATTGCCCTGCACGGTGGGTTCATCCCGTTCGGCGGGACCTTTTTGATGTTTTCGGAATATGCGCGCAATGCACTGCGCATGTCGGCATTGATGAAGGTACCGTCACTGTTTGTCTATACCCATGATTCGATCGGTCTGGGCGAGGACGGTCCGACCCACCAGGCCGTGGAGCAATTGGCGACCCTGCGTTATATACCGAACATGTCGGTATGGCGTCCCTGTGATGCGGTGGAATCGACGGTGGCATGGAAACTCGCCATCGAACGCCGTTCGGGCCCGACGAGTCTGATATTCTCCCGTCAGGGACTTCCCCATCAGCAACGCAGTGAAAATCAAATCGCCGCTATCGCGCGCGGCGGTTATATACTGAGCGATTGCGAAGGGACCCCTGATGCCATCATCATCGCCACCGGTTCCGAGGTGGGGCTGGCAATGGACGCGGCCGAACAGCTGGCCGGTAAAGGGAAAAAGATCAGGGTGGTGTCGATGCCGTCTGCCGATGTCTTCGATGCGCAGGACGAGGCCTATCGTGAATCGGTATTGCCACCCACAGTGACCAACCGGGTCTCGATCGAGGCGGGTGTCACAGCCTACTGGTACAAGTATGTCGGTCTCGACGGCAGGATGGTCGGTATCGATACCTTCGGCGAGTCGGCGCCGGCCGCTGATGTCTTCAAGCACTTCGGTTTTACGGTGGACAATGTCGTGGCAACCGTCGAGGGTCTGCTGAAGACGGAGGTCAGGCGAGCCTCATGACGCGGCCGTCACCAAACGATCAATCGATAATAAATGGCTAATGTTTCATTAATTGAGGGGGTTTGAGAATGGCAATTAAAATTGCAATCAATGGTTACGGGCGGATCGGGCGGAACATCCTGCGCGCCTTGTATGAGTCCGGCAGAAACGATCAGATACAGATCGTCGCCATTAATGACCTGGGTGATGCAAACACCAACGCGTACCTGACCCGTCATGATACCGTTCATGGCAAGTTTCCCGGCAAGGTATCCGTCGAGGGTGACTACATGGTGGTCAACGGCGACAAGATCCGTGTACTGGCTGAACGGGATCCCTCCAAGCTGCCGTGGAATGAACTCGGCGTCGAGGTTGTGCATGAGAGTACCGGGTTCTTCGCCAGCAAGGCCAAGGCCTCGGCGCATCTGCAGGGCGGCGCGAAAAAGGTGATCATCTCCGCCCCCGGCGGCAACGATGTGGACGCCACCATCGTCTACGGTGTCAACCATAAAACACTCAAGGCCAGTGACACGGTGATCTCGAATGCATCCTGCACAACCAACTGCCTGGCGCCGCTGGTCAAGCCGTTGCACGACAAGATTGGCCTCGTGAACGGGCTGATGACGACCATCCATTCCTATACCAATGACCAGGTATTGACCGACGTCTACCACAGCGACCTGCGCCGTGCCCGTTCAGCCACCCAGTCACAGATCCCGACCAAGACCGGGGCCGCGGCCGCGGTCGGTCTGGTGATGCCGGAACTGAACGGCAAACTGGACGGGTTCGCGATCCGGGTACCGACCATCAACGTCTCGGTGGTCGACCTGACCTTCACGGCGGCCCGTGAAACCAGCAAGGACGAGATCGACAGCATCATGAAGGAGGCCTCGCAGGGTGACCTGAAGGGTATCTTGAATTACAACGATGAGCCGCTGGTCTCTATCGACTTCAATCATGACCCGGCGTCCTCGACCTATGATGCGTCACTTACCAAGGTGATCGACGGCAAGCTCGTCAAGGTACTGTCCTGGTACGATAATGAATGGGGTTTCTCGAATCGTATGCTGGATACCACCGTTGCCTTGATGAACGCAAAGTAGCGGCAGTCGTCAAAAGACTGTCCTGACGGGGATCAAGAGAGATACAGGGGAAAGGCCAATAGTTCCTTTTTCTTGTATCTCTTGGCCGTTGATAGCATGGCTAATACATACGAAGTCCAACTGTATTCTCGAATATTCAGATGTCCGGGGTGATTGAATGACGATAAAAAAAATGACCGATCTCGATCTTGCGGGCAGACGGGTTCTGATCCGTATGGATCTCAATGTTCCCCTCAAGGACGGCAAGGTCGCGGATGACACGCGTATCCGTGCCTCCATGCCGACGATCGAGCACGCCGCCAACAAAGGCGCCAGGGTTATGCTGATGTCGCATCTGGGACGCCCGGAGGAAGGCGTCTACGATGAAAAGTACTCACTTGCGCCGGTCGCCGAGCATCTGTCCGGGCTGCTGGGTCATCAGGTTGAACTGGTCAGAGACTGGCTGGACGGTGTCGAGGTCGGTGACGGGGCAGTGGTCATGTGCGAGAACGTCCGCTTCAACAAGGGTGAAAAGAAAAACGATGAGGCCCTTGCCCGCCGGATGGCGGCGCTGTGCGATATCTATGTCATGGATGCGTTCGGCACGGCCCATCGTGCCCAGGCATCGACCTACGGCGTGGCGCAATATGCACCGGTAGCCTGTGCCGGTCCGTTGCTGGCCGGTGAACTGGAGGCGCTGGGTAAGGCGCTGGATAACCCGGCACGCCCGCTGGTGGCGATCGTCGGTGGTTCCAAGGTGTCGACCAAGTTGACCGTGCTGGAATCGCTATCCACCGTGGTGGATCAACTCATCGTCGGCGGCGGCATTGCCAATACCTTCATTGCGGCCGCGGGCTATCCGGTTGGCAAGTCATTGTACGAACCCGATCTGGTCGATGAGGCCAGGCGCCTGACCAGCGCCGCGCAGTCTCGCGGCGGTGACATACCGGTCCCGCAGGATGTTGTGTGCGGCAAGGAATTTTCCGAGGATGCCGCAGCGACGTTGAAAAATGTCGATGAGATCGACACCGACGACCTGGTGTTCGATGTCGGACCGAAGACCTCCGACCTGTTTGACGCCATTATTAAAAAGGCGGGCACCATTGTCTGGAACGGTCCCGTGGGCGTGTTCGAATTCGATCAGTTCGGGGAGGGGACGCGCCGGCTGGCGATAGCGATCGCGGACAGTGACGCATTTTCTATTGCGGGCGGTGGTGATACACTTGCCGCGGTTTCCAAATACAAGATTGCCGACAAGGTTTCCTATATATCAACCGGCGGCGGTGCTTTTCTCGAATTTCTCGAGGGCAAGAAATTACCGGCCGTTGCGATACTGGAACAACGCGCGAACACATAAACACAATTGTTCATTCCTGCCCTGGAATTTAACACACCTGTAAGCATATGCTGAAACGACTGAGACGAACGAAGATTGTCGCTACCCTGGGGCCGTCGAGCGATGACCCTGATACGATCGACGGCCTGATCAAGGCCGGCGTCGATGTGGTGCGGGTCAATTTTTCCCATGGCAGCGCCGAGCAGCATGTCAGGGTTGTCGAGATCGTCCGTCAAAAGGCCCGTGAAAATGGCCGCGAGATCGGTGTGCTGGCTGACTTGCAGGGCCCCAAGATCAGGATCGACCGCTTCAAGGACCGCAAGGTCGAGTTGCGGGAAGGGGAGCATTTCGTACTTGATGCCAACCTCGCATTTGATGAAGGTACCACCGAGAGGGTCGGGCTGGCGTATAAACAACTGCCCAGCGATGTGAAGGGCGGCGACACCCTGTTGCTCGATGACGGTAATATCGTATTGCATGTCGACCAGATCGAGGATGGCGAGATACAGTGCCGTGTCGTTGTCGGCGGCGAGTTGTCGAACAACAAGGGCATCAATCGCCTGGGCGGCGGCCTGTCGGCGGCTGCGATCACGGAGAAAGACCGCGTTGACATCAAGGTCGCCGCGGAGATACAGGCCGATTATGTCGCCGTGTCGTTTCCGCGTAATGCCGCCGATATCCACGAGGCGCGCGAACTGTTGAACGCCGCGGGCGGGAGCGGCAATATCGTCGCCAAGATCGAGCGCGCCGAGTCATTGACCGGCATCGAAGATATCATTGCCGCAACGGACGTGGTGATGATCGCCAGGGGCGACCTGGGGGTCGAGATCGGTGACGCCGAGTTGCCGGGTGTGCAGAAAAATATCATTCAACTTGCACGCCAGATGAACCGGGTGGTAATTACGGCGACCCAGATGATGCAATCGATGGTCGAACACCAGATACCGACGCGTGCCGAGGTCTTTGACGTCGCCAACGCGGTGCTCGACGGTACCGATGCGGTGATGCTCTCGGCCGAAACGGCCTCGGGCAACTATCCGATCAAGGTCGTGGAGGCGATGGACAGGATCTGCAAGGGTGCCGAGAAACAGAAGGTGGTGCTGAGTTCGCGTCACCGTGTCAGCCAGGAGTTTACCTATATCGACGAGGCCATCGCCATGGCCACCATGTACACGGCCAACCATCTCGGTGTGAGTGCCATCGCCTCGTTGACGGAATCCGGTTCGACGCCCAAATGGATGTCGCGTATCAGCTCGGGTATTCCCATCTACGCAATGACCCCCCATGAGCACACGCGCCGCAAGGTGACCCTGTTTCGCGGTGTCTATCCGGTGCCGTTCACGCCCACGAGCGATAACTATATCGAGATTACCCGGGCTGTCATAGAGGAGTTAACCCGCTACGGAACGGTACAGGATGGCGATCTGGTAATCATCACCAAGGGGGACAAGATGGGTGTCCACGGTGGCACCAATATGTTGAAGATCGTACGGGCCGGGGACTATTAGCGCTTGCCGGTGCATTCACTGGATATCCCCATTTTAAGGGTGATTTTTTCATCAAAGCGCATTAAAATACGGGCTATATAAACGATTTCATTCCGTACTCTTGGCAAATCAATAAGTCAAGATACGGTATAATCCTATAAATTCATAAAGTTCAAACAGTTAATTACAGGAGGGACCTAAAAGATGAACCTTCAACAGCTACAGGATACTGCGCGCGCCATGGTTGCCCCGGGCAAAGGCATCCTGGCTATGGATGAGAGTAATCCGACTTGCAACAAGCGTTTTACCAAGCTCGGTATCGAGACCACGGAACGTAAACGCAACGAATATCGCGACATGCTGCTAACCACCGAGGGATTATCCGAATTCATCGGCGGCGCGATCCTCTTTGATGAAACCATACGCCAGAGCACGCTCAGCGGTACCCCGTTTCCCAAGTATATGCAGGACGTCGGTATCGTCCCCGGTATCAAGGTGGATACGGGTGCAAAAAACCTCGCCCTGCACGAGGGCGAGAAGGTCACCGAAGGCCTCGACGGCCTGCGTGAAAGACTCGCCGAATATTACGAGATGGGCGCCCGTTTCGCGAAATGGCGTGCGGTGATCACCATCGGCAAGGGCATTCCGAGCGATGCCTGCATCGAGGCCAATGCCCATGCACTGGCGCGCTATGCCGCCCTGTGCCAGGAAGCGAACATCGTCCCGATCGTCGAACCGGAGGTGCTGATGGACGGTGACCACACCATCGAGCGCAGCTATGAAGAGACCGAGAAGACCCAGCTGGTGGTGTTTGATCAGTTGAGGCAGCAGGGTGTCGCCCTGGAAGGCATCATTCTCAAGCCCAGCATGGTCATCTCGGGCGCGGATTGCTCCACCCAGGCAGATATCCAGAAGGTTGCCGAAGAGACGGTGCGTTGCCTGTTGAAGACCGTACCACCCCAGGTACCGGGTATTGCATTCCTGTCGGGCGGTCAGAGCGACGAAGACGCGACAGCCCACCTCAACGCCATGAACAACCTCGGCAAGAAACTGCCCTGGACACTGTCGTTTTCATACGGCCGTGCCCTGCAACAGGCGGCAATGACCACCTGGGCGGGCAAGTCTGAAAACGTCGCTGCA
>Ga0315534_1000647_pt1 | contig 24485 bp, 20 predicted proteins | sample SalMarSW160240MG_FD_203094 | JGI IMG/M metagenome (GOLD analysis project Ga0315534, IMG submission 203094) | Salt marsh sediment microbial communities from the Plum Island Ecosystem LTER, Massachusetts, United States - Salt Marsh Sediment SW1602-40 ...
CCTCGCTGACGCTTCGGGTTATGATTTTCGCAGGTCTTTCGCCCGAAGCGGCGCTGTCCAACTAGAAGCGGTTTCAAAACGCCCTGTCATCACTCCACCGCCGTGATATGTAATAGCAGGATCAGGTTTTGAAAACGGCTCGAAACAGGCGCCATGCACGGCGCGGGACGACACGCACGATCGGTTGAGCAAGGTGGAACGTCGAATGAACGCTTTCAGGTTACCCCCGGTTGCCGTCCAGTTGGCACTGTACACGCTCCTAGGATTCTTGCCTTCGAACACGGCCGGGGGCAGCGACCCCGGGGCCGATCGTGTTGTCGCCGCAGGCGCCGTCGATCCGCTGGACGATCCGAGCGCCCGCGCGGTGGTGCTCCTTTTCGCCAGGACGGATTGTCCCATTTCCAATCGCTACGCGCCGGCAGTGCGGCGGCTGTATAAGACGTACGAGCGGCGTGACGTGGCATTCTGGATGGTGTACCCCGATCCCCGTACCAGCAAGCAGGACGTTGCCCGGCATCTTGATGAGTACCGCTATCCGTTTCGCGCGATCCTCGATCCCGAACATGAACTGGTCGATCATTGCGGGGCCACCATCACGCCCGAAGCGGCCGTGTTCGCGCCGGACGGCCGGCGCGTCTACCGGGGCCGCATCGACAACTGGTATGCGGATTTCGGCAAAGCCCGGCCCCAGCCGACAACGCACGAACTCCGGGACGCCATCGAGGCCGTGCTGGCCGGCCGGCCGGTCGCCCGGCCCGTCACCAAGGCCGTCGGATGCTTCATCACGGATCTGAAGTAGCAGCGTCGCGGCTCAAAAAGGAGAAAAGCATATGCGATGCAGCACGTCCTGGACCTTGCTTTCCTTGGCGGCCTGCCTGTTCGGGGCCTGCCTTTTCGGCGCCTGCCTGTGCGTCGCCACCGCGCGTGCGGAGGACTCGCCCTATGTCGTCTTCATTACCGGAGATGAGGAATACCGTTCCGAAGAGTCGATGCCCATGCTGGCTCGGATCTTGAAACGCAACTACGATTTTCGTGTGTTCGTTGCCTACTCACTCAACGAACAGGGATTCATCGATCCGAACAACCGGTGGTCGATCAGCGGAATCGAAGAACTTGAGCACGCGGACTTGATGGTCCTGTTCACGCGTTTTCGCGACCTGCCCGACAGCCAGTTTCACTATTTTCTTGATTACGTGCGTTCGGGCAGACCCATCGTCGGTTTTCGCACGGCAACGCACGCATTCAAGTTCGATAAAAACACGAAGTACAAGGAGTGGGGTTGGCACGGCGAAAAGATCGCGCAGCTCCTGGGACAGAATTGGATCACCCACCACGGTCATTTCGATGACGGCGAAGCTCCTTTGACGAAAGTAACCCTGGTTGACGAAGCGCGGGACCATCCCATCCTGCGCGGCGTCGAACCGTTTTTCGCCTATTCGTGGCTGTACCACGTCGAAGGCGGCGGGGACCGGTTGCGCGGCGATGCTCGGCCGCTTCTGATGGGACAGGCCCTCAAGTCGACGCATGCCAACGGCGGAAACACGGAACGGTATCCGTTGATGAACCCCGTGGCGTGGACCAAGACCTACCAGACGGATCAGAACGCCGTCGGCCGCGTTTTCTTTGCGACCACCGCCCATCCATACGATTTCCGAACGGAAGCCATGCGGAGAGTCGCCGTGCATGGCATCCTGTGGGCGCTCGGGATGGAAGACCGCATTCCGCCCGGAGGCGCTCGGGTGGATCCGGTGGTCCCCTACGCGCCGAACAACTCGGGTACCAACGGCGCGCACAAGTCAAATCAACGGCCGGACGCGTTGTGAGGAAAGCGCCCGCCGAAGAAAGGCGGGCGCGTGGCGGTCGTGGATTCTCCGGCGGACGGGCCAGCGGTCGCCGGCAACCATCGCGTTGGCGCGCAAAAGAACGGCCGCCGGAATCGCGATTTCCGACGGCCGTAACGCTGGCAGGTTCGTGAGGCCCGAAGTCACGTGTTACCAGCCGTAGGAACCGTAATTGCAGCCATAATAGGGCTGGTAGCCGTAGCTGCAGCCATACGTGGGGGCGTAATACCAGGTGGGGGCGTAGAAGGTTGGATAGGCGTACGTGATGTGATGGGGCGTGACGTAACATCCCGCTTCGGCCTGATCCAGGCTCACAAAACCAAACGCTGTGACGGCCAACGCGACGACCAGCAGCAACTTCGCAAAACGGTTCATGACGGCTCTCCTGATGAAAACGTGACTGGGGTCTGGTCGAGCTCGACACGGCTCAACCGGTCTACAAAGAAGAGCGAAAAGCGAACGCCGCTGTTACACGAATTTCGTGGACCCGGGCAGTCGTAAGGATGGGAGGGTCCGCACCGGCCGCCGGGACGGCGGGCGGATGTCACCGGGGCCGGCCGGGCGACCCCACGCCCAATTCGCCGGGATGGTCGGGGGCCAGTTCCGCCAGGGCGGCAATGTCCTCTTCCATCGGGCGGTACAGCAAGTAATACAAGACGGCGAATCCAATCCCGCTTACCGTGATGGTGATCAGATAGTTTCTGTGCTCCTGCCAGAAGATCAACGTCAGTAAGATCGACAACAGCGGTACCAGGGCCGCCATGATCAAGAATTGCCTCATCAGGCTCATCAGCGATTCAAACGTTCGATAACTCGGTCCCAGTGAAATGCCGCGGCGGATAATCGCCGGAACGAACCACCGCACACTGAGCAACGTGACCAGAAAAAACGGGTAGGTGGCGGCCAGCAGCCCGCACAGGGTGAGAGATGCCAGAAAATGAACATACAATGTCGGCGACGCGCCCCGTTCCATCACCCAGTGGATGACAATTGGATAGGCGACCGCGGCCGCACACCACATGGCCACGGCCAACAGAGCGACAAAAAGGCCCAAAAACAACATGGCGGTACCCCCGGGATGGAGCGTCTCGGAAGGGGGCGGGGCTTTCAGCAGGCGAAGTCTCTTTTTCGCCACGTAAATACCTACAGCGATGCCGATCGGAAACGCCGTCGCGTTGACGATGCCCTGTACAAGCATGAACGCGTTGCGGCCGTCGGCGGTGAGCCGCGATATGATCGTGGCGTGGTTGTACATGAAATTGAGTATCGCCACGACAATGTTCGGCAATATGGTGGCGATCATCGCCGCGGTCACCGGAAATCGCAGGATGCTTTTTCCCAGCAAGCCCACCGGTTCCTGCAGGAGTGTCCAACATCGCGGGTGCAGGCACAAGCGGAGGGCGTACGCGACATCTCCCGCCGATCTATATCGCTGCTGCGGATCGGGATGCAGGCAGCGTAACAGAACCTGCCGGAGTGACGCTTCGCAGTCGGCGGGCAACCTGTCCGCCAGGGTTTCCGGCCGCAGGTCGCGGCGTCGGTCCGCCATCCTTTGAATCGCGGCGGCTCTGCCGCCGCTGGGACGGGGATCGTCAAACGGCCGGGCACCGGTAAGCAGTTCCCACAAAAGCACGCCCAGCGAATAGATGTCGCTGGCTTCCCGCACCAGCCGCGGAGATCCTTCCAGCAAGGGGTGGCACGCGCAAAGCTGTTCGGGTGACATGTAAGCCAGCGAGCCTCCGAACACGTCTTCGGGCTTTTCCGTCTCACGCGCCGCGTTGAAACTGATGTTGAAGTCGGCCAGCTTGGGCGAGCCCTCGCTCGTCAGAAGGACGTTGGCCGGCTTGATATCGCGATGCAGCACGCCCCGACGGTGGGCGTAGGCCAGTCCGTCGGCGATCCGCGCCCCCAGTTGGCAGACAACCTGACACCAGCCCGACGAGCCCAGCGTGTGGCGGATATGCGACCCTTCCGGCGGGGCCATTCCGCTGGCAGCCAGTTTCTGATCGACAACTTGCAACAAGTGTCGCCCGTCGCGGCAGGCGGTCCCGGCCGACGCGATATGGCGCACGACGTCCTGCAATGTTCCTCCCGCCACCAGCTCCATGTAAAGCAGCCGGAGGGCCGCCTGTCCCCACTTTCGCTGGTCGAATACCTGGACGATGTTGGGGTGATCGAGCTGGGCCAGCGTCTGCGGTTCGCTGCTTTGATCGACGGTCACCTTCAGTGCGACCAGACGCTCCATACTGCGCTGGCGGGCGAGAAACACGCGCGCGAAGGCTCCTCGTCCCAGAGCTAGCAGCAGGTCGAAATCGTCAAGCGTTTGCCCTTCCTGCAGAGCGTTCAATTCGCCGAGGGCGGCGCGTAGCCGCTGTTGTTCATTGACGTATTCCTCCGATGTGCGGTCGGGCCCCAGCCGGCTGTAGGTGCACGTAGGACTTCCTGGCAAAGCCACCGATCCCAGCATGGCGATCAGTTCGGAGGCGTGCTGCGGAAACCGTCGTCTGACCTCGTCCTCGTCGACGCGATCAGCAGCCTGCAGGCGGATCTGAAACTCCTCGAAGATCAAATGCACGGGCAGTCCGTCGCCCGACAACAGTTCGGGGAAGCGCCGCAGATAGAACTCGATCTTCTTCGGCTGGCGACCGGCTTCCCAGCGCCGTTCCAGATCGATTTTGATCAATTCGCAGAGCGCCGTGCGGCGCTCCGACGGCTCGAGTCCGTCCAGAAACGATTCCAGCGCAGGTTCACCGGATGGGGAATCGAGGACCCGGTCCCACGCCTGTGCCAGGCGGTCGACACGTTCGGCAATCCGGTCCCACAGCAATTCTTCGTCGTTCCGAATAGCCGTGGCATCCTGGCGATGATGGTCCATGGTCCCCTGCTTGGATTTACTTTCTCGCCTTGGGATATTATCGTCAGGCAGGCGTGCGTGAGAAGACGATCCGCATCGTATCCGCGTGAAAGGGTGTGCCGGATGTCCTCCGAAGAATCGATACAGCGCCTCCGCACCGACGGAAAAGAATCCTTGGTGCGTTTCGTGGAAGAGAACCGGCAGCGGCTGTTGGCCTTCATCGACTCACGGTTGGGAACGCCGCTGCGGCGGAAAATCGAGCCGGAGGACATCCTTCAGGACGTGTGCATCGAAGCGGTACGAGCGCTTGACAAAGTGGAATTCGTGGAGGACAACCTGCTGCACTGGCTGTTTCAGATCAGCGAGCGGAAGATTATCGACGCGCACCGCAAGTTCTTCGCCAGCCAAAAACGAGATGCCTCGCGCGAAGCCGTGATCGAGGAAGGCAGCCGGGCGGGCGGCGGGCTGGCCGACCTGCTGGCGGCCAGTATGACCACGCCCAGCCAGGCGTTCTCGCGCGATCACAAGCAGTTGCGACTGCTGGCCGCGCTGGAAACCCTGGCGGAAGAACAGCGCGAGGCACTGCGGCTACGCTATTTTGTCGGATTGTCTTCCAAAGAGATCGCCCGCAAGCTGGGCAAGAGCGACGGAGCCGTCCGCGTCATGTTGTCGCGCGGACTGAATCGATTGCAAGGGCTGTTGGCAGAAACCAGCCAATGACACGGGCGTCCGCGGCCGACCGACGCTCGCCGAATAACGCCGCCCCGACGGCCGGTCATCGCGCACCGCGGCCGCCGGCCGGGACGCGGGTCATTCGCGCACGAGCAAGGCCGGCACATCCGGGCGTGGACATGCCGGCCTTGGTGGGCGCGATGCCTTCAGTCATTCACTGGGATTGCTTTGGACGACCGGGCCGCCAAGTTGGGGAGCAGCGGCGGCCTGCGCCATGGCAGGCGCCGCGGGAGCGGCGGCCGGGCCGGTCGGCAAGGCGTGCGTCGGCGACGAGCCGTGCAGCACAAGCGGGGCGGGCGGCGTGAGCAGGATCTTCACGGAATTGCTCAGGTTGCCGTGCGGCAGCACGACGTCAATGCGGGCCCGCGTCGGGTGCTTGACCGCCATGGCGGGCAGCGTGATGGTTACGCCGTTGGGATGCCAGTCGCGGACCTGCGTGGGGAGCTTTACGTCGTTGAGCACCAGGAACACATGCCCCGGTGCGGGTCCCAGAAAATTGCCGGGCAGCGTCAGCGTCGCGCCAGCGGGAACCAAAGGCAGCTGGGCGGCCGGCTGGATCGGTGCCGGCGCCACCGGGGGATACACGGCCACCGGCCGGTTCACCACGTGGTGGACGACACGCGGCGGGTGATAGTAATGCCGGTAATGGCTGTGACAACCGGCTTTGACAGTGGCGGATGTCATCGCCACCGCCGCGATGCCCAGGGATGCGAATGCCAGGGTTCGCAGGAAACGGGACATGGTCGATCTCCTTGTGCGTAGTGGGGGGACAGGCGGGTCGCAGGCCGTTTTGCCTGCTGCTGCTTCCTAAGCGTGAAGCGGGGAGAGCTGTTACACCGGCGGGAACGAATCGCCACCCGATCGGGGTTTTCGCGGTGCGTTCCCGGCAGGCCGCCGTGCGAGAGAGGGCTCCCTGGCCGCCGGCAAAAAGAGGCCGTTCAGCGCTCGGACGGGAAAACATCCGCGTGTCAGCGGCCCCGCGTCAGCCTGGCGAGCAGCTCCGGCAGGGACACGCACGCCATGGTGGTCGCCGAATCGGAAATCGCATAGGGCACGTAGAGCCGGTCCTGGTGGATCATCGCACCGCACGTGTAGACCACATTCGGCACGTAACCTTCCCGTTCCTCTTCCGTGGGGATGATCATCGGCTGGTCGAGATGGCCGATCACCCGGCCCGGGTCCTCCAGATCCAATAGCATCGCGCCGATCGAGTAGCTGCGGACAGGCCCCACTCCGTGCGTCAGCAGCAGCCATCCCTCGGGCGTTTCCAGCGGTGAACCGCAGTTGCCGATCTGCGTGAATTCCCAGGGATGTTTGGGGGCGTGGAGCAACTCGGCGGTTTCCCAGAAATGGACGATGTCCGAGTACATCAGGTAAAGGTTTTCGCCGTCAATGCGCGAACACATCACATAATGCCCGTCGATGCGCCGCGGGAACAATGCCATTCCCTTTCCCAGGGCGCACCGCCCATTGAGCGTGTGCATCTGGATTCGATGGAAGTCCTGAGTCTCCATCAACTGTGGCAAGACCTGGAAACCATTGAACGCGGTGTAGGTACCGAAGAAGGTGGTTGTCCCATCATCCTCTACGAAAGGCACCAAACGCAAATCTTCGATGCCGCGGGCCTCATTTTCGCTTTGAGGAAAAATCACGACGTCCGATATATCGGCATCGTCAGGCATTTCAATCTGATAGTTCTCGCGCCCGAGCCATCGCATGCCGTCGGCCGTCGTCTCCTCTGGAAATAATTCTGGAGCCGCGGTTCGCGTGGCGTCGATCGCGCGATCCAATTCACTGAACGTGAAATAATCATTGAGCGCGTCCATCACGCGGTCGACTGCCCGGCGGTCGATCGCCATGTCGATCAGTTTCCGCCGGTACAGTTTTTTCTCGTAGCGACGATCCGGCGACTGCGTGACAGGACGCGAAAACGGACCCGTGGCGTCGAATTCAACGGAATGCCCCGTCTCAATGACGCCCGTCCGGAACACGATCGACGAGATATGGCCCTCGCCCGTTGCGCGGAGGCTCATGATCAATCGTTTGCCTCCCGCGGGTACATTTGTCTGATCCGGATGGGGCACGATGGAAGGATTGAACAGCGCGCTCGATGCGACCGAGTACTCCATGGTGAAGTACGACCCCAGCAGCAGCCGCCGGTTGCGGCAGGAAGGCTGCACCAGCTTGGCCATCGCCAGCGCCGTGCAGCAATGCTGTTCAAATACCTGATCAATATCGCGGTGGCGATGGGCGAATCGGTCCCGTACCTGTGACAGTACCGCCTCGACTTCGCGTTGCGGCAGTCCCATGACGCGATCCACGACCGAGCGTACGCGCGTTTCGCCCCCGACGATGAAAGGCCGCGTGATGACCCGTCGGCCGTCTTTCTCGAATCGAACGGGTAGCCTCTGAATATCCAGCCCGCTGGCGGGCGGTTCGAAAGACTTGCGAATCATGGGGGCAGCACCGCTCGGGGATTTTCCTGAATAACCGGCCGGCAGTGACACGATTCCGTGCGCCTCAGATGTGTCGGGATGCAACGGGGCAAGTCGATGGGAAGCTCCCGGCAGTGAACCGGCCGTGAGCCGGCCGGAAAATGAAGGATAACGATGGTACGCCGTAAGAGGGTTCTTGCCCGCTGACTGTACGGGTCGCGGGCGCCTATCGTTATCATACCGCATTCCCGCGTGCTGTCGGAACAGGCGGGAAGAAACTCAAGCGGGTTTTTCAAGTGCCCGCACCTGCAATCGGCAACCCTTGTCCATTTTTCAAGGACTGCGGGGCGGCGGCCCGCCGAGAAGCGTGGTGTGACGGCACGAGCGTGAATCGCGTGCCGGCGGCAAGCAGCGCCAAAGGCCCCCTACGGATTCATGGCCGCGGCAATTTCGTCGCGGGAGTGTTCGAAACTGTCGCCAGCGGCCTGACCTGCCAGCTCAATAGCTGAAATGCACGCGGTGAGAATAAGTGCAAGCATTACGGCGTATTCCACCGATGTCGGGCCGTCCTCTTGCCGGACGAAACGTATTAGGCGTCTGAACATGACCTCGCCGCCTTTCCGGCGCCGTAAACGCGACCGAATTAAAGGGGAAAGTGAACCGAACCCTTCTTGGGTAACACGCATCAGAATAGCATTGGCCTCTAATGGCAAACTTAGGTCACCCCACGGGGAAATCAAGCAAAAAAGATCCTGCCTTGGCGATTGCCGCCGAACCGAAGGGCCTGGCGCCCTCCGAACCTTCGGTTGCCGCGCGGTGAAAGGGATTGTAGGGAATCAGCGACCGGGACCGGCGGCCGTCGGCGGATGCACCGAACGGAGAGGAGATTCCGCAATGCCGCCCCAAGGCGCTGGGACGCCTGGGGATGGGACGACATGCGGATGATTCAAACCGGAAATGGATGTACGGCCGCGTTTCCGCAGGTTTCCTCGCTGCGAAGATCAGAACGCGGCGACGCTGTCAAAGAGCCTGGTCGGCTACGCCTGGAACGAACTTCCGCACCCGCACGATTTGACGGCGTTGGGATTGTCGAACGTGAAACCCCGGCGCTCGATCCCGTCATAGAAGTCAACGGTCGTGCCGTCCAGATACAAGGCGCTCTTCTTATCGACGACCATCGTGACGCCGTGCACGTCGTATCGCGAATCGGCCTTGGCGTCGTAGCCATTGTCAAAACCCAGTGCGTAGGAAAAGCCGCTGCACCCGCCTCCAGTGACCCCGACCCGAAGGACGGTTTCGTCGCTGAGCTTCTTCTCCTGCATGATTTTCTTGACTTCGGTGGCGGCTTTTTCGGTAAGCGTGATCGCCATGACTGTTCTTAGCTCCGGCTGAGGAAACAAACTGACTTGTCCGCGGGCTGCACGCGCTATTTTTCGCAGCCACAGGTTCTTAAATTATACAACTCGGGTGGGAAAGGGAACCCTGTTTAGCGGAAAAGACGTTTTTCTGCCGATTCCGCCGACGTTAGGCACCCGCCGGTTTCAAGGACACCGGCCGGCCCGCCCACCCCGCGCTGGGGCCGGCGGGCCGCCGCCTCGGGACCTCACAGGCTGCGCATCGGCCGCAGTTTTTCCACGGCCTCGACCACGCGCCGCACGGCAAACGCCACGTCTTGTTCCGTGTTGAATCGTCCGAGCCCGAAGCGGAGGCTACTTTTGACCGCGTCGTCGTCCAGGCCGAGTGCCCGGAGGACGTGGCTGGGCTCCGGCGACGTGGACGTGCAGGCCGCGCCGCTGCTGACGGCCAGGTCGCCCATGTTCAACAGCAAGGCTTCTCCATCGACGCCTTCGAAGCGAGCGTTGAGGTTGCCCGGCAGTCGGAGGTCTGCCTGGTTGAGGGCCGGGCCACATAGATGTACGCCGGGCAGCCGTTCGGTGAGCCCCGTCCACAGCGTGTCGCGGAGGTGGGCCACACGCTGGTGCTCGGCGGGTATCTCCTCCAGGCACAGCTCAAGGGCCCTGGCGAAACCCACGATCAGCGGCACGGGAAGAGTACCACTTCGCAGACCACGCTCCTGGCCGCCGCCGAACACGCGCGGCTGGAGTCGCACGCGGGGCGGCCCGCGCCGGACGAACAGCGCACCCACCCCTTTCGGGCCATACAACTTGTGCGCCGTGAAACTCAGCAGGTCAACCTGAAGGTCTCGGACGTCCACGGGGATCTTGCCCACCGCCTGCGTGGCATCGCAGTGCAGCAGCACGCCGTGCTGTCGGCAAATGTCCCCGATCCGCGCGATGCAATGCAACACGCCGATTTCGTTGTTGGCGAGCATGATTGAAACCAGAAACGTGTCTTCGCGGATGGAATCGGCCACACGGCCCGGAGGCAGCCAGCCAGCCTGGGGGTCCGACGCCGGCAGGACGTCCAGCAGGGTCACGTCCGTGCCCGACTCAGCCAGGTGTGCCAACGGATCCAACACCGCGTGATGTTCGGTCTTGACCGACAGGACATGGCCGGGCCCGGCCCTTTGGGCGGCCGCCGCCCCCAGAATGGCCAGGTTGTTGCTCTCGGTGGCGCCGCTGGTGAAAACGATTTCGGTGTCCCGCGCACCGATCGCGTCAGCGATCTGGCCGCGTGCCCGGTCCACCGCCTCGGCGGCCTCCCGCCCAAACGCGTGGCCGACGCTGCCCGCGTTTCCGTAGTGCCGCACGAAGTACGGCAACATGGCATCCGCCACGCGGGGATCGACGCGGGTCGTCGCATGGTTGTCCATGTACACAGCGGGCTGCAGCATGGGGCATCGGGCCAGCGGGAAGATTGTCTCACATCCCATCACCGGCGCATGAGCGAAACGCGGCTTCGCGCCCGCACCGGGCTTCGTGCAAGCGGATTCAAAAAGGTGTCAACGAGTTGTTCAGGACAGGGGTCGGAACGCACGCTGCTTGCTTAGCCGTCCGTTCGAACGCGATCGGCAAACAGCGCGGACAGACAAATCTGCGACCACGATTCAAACTGGGTGGCCTCGTCGAGAAGCTGACGCACCGGCCGGAATCCGGCGTCGACGATATCTGCTTCCCGAGGCCGCACTTCGGGGCGCTGCACGTCCACGAGGTGGACGATTCCCAGGTGGACGCGTCCGACGTCCGTCTGGTCGTCGTTGATCAGGCCGACGCATTGCTCGCGGCAAGGCGTATCGGTAATGACTTCTTCGCCGAGTTCCCGTCGCATGCCCTCGGTATAGGGATCACCCGACAGGGACGCTTCGGCATCGGTCGAGGCGATATGTCCACCGACCCCCACGCTTCGTTTGCGATGCAAGCGACCTTCGCCCTGCCCGGTCCCGCGCGTGTACTGAAACAAATGCGGCGGTCCGGCCGACGGCCGGTGGCGAAAGATGACGTAAGGTATCAGTTGTTTGAAGTCCGGGTTGTGTTCCATTGCGCTCCGAGGACGATAGCTGATGTGTTCGGATCGAAACAGCTCCGGAAGATACCGGGCTGTGTTGTCGGTAAATCCCTGAAAATAGCCCAATCGGTGCAAACAGCGGGTCGGTACGACCATGACAAGTTCGGATTGCACAGTGGACACAGCGACTCCTTTCAAAGCTTGTGGTCATTCCCACGCCAGTATAACGACGTGCGTGTCTTTCGCACAGCCGCCGGCATCGGTGTCAGCCGCGTGTCCGGCGCGGCAAATGAAAGCTGCTCGAGACGCCCCGGGCAAACAGCCGACCGGTGGTCCGCGCCCCCGCCTTGCAACGTTTCGTCAAAGAATGAGCATGGCGTCTCCATAGCTGAAAAACCGGTACCGTTCACGGATGGCTTCCGCGTAGGCGCGTCGCATCAGATCCCTGCCGCCAAAGGCGTATATCAGGACCAGCAGTGTTGTGCGAGGCAGGTGAAAATTGGTCAGCAGTCCGTCCACGGCTTGGAACGCATAGGGCGGACGGATAAACAGCGACGACGATCCTTCGAAGGCCTCGATGAGGCCATCACGCACGGCGCTTTCCAACGTCCGCAGCGTCGTCGAACCAACCGCGACAATGCGACGGCCTTCGCGGCGCGTGGCGCGCAACTGGGCGGCGGTTTCCGCGGTGACCTGGCACCATTCATCGTGCATGACGTGATCCTCGATCCGGGCAGTGGAGATGGGCTGGAACGTTCCCCGCCCGACGTGCAGGGTGACCCACTCGTGGCGGACGCCGCGCCGTTGCAGGTCGCGGAAAAGCACTTCGGTAAAGTGCAAGCCCGCCGTCGGCGCGGCGATCGACCCGGGCCGGCGAGCGAACACCGTCTGGTAGTCGCGCCGGTCCGCTTCGACCATCTCGCCGTCCCGGATGTAGTGAGGCAGGGGAACGCGCCCCACCCGCTCCAGGAGCGAGAGCGCGTCCTCGGGGGGCTCGGGCGTCGCGATCCATACTCCCCCTTCCTGGCGTGCCATGAGGCGGAGCTGCGAGTCTTCACGGGCCGCGCGGTCGACGAGCGTCACCGACTCTCCAACGTGCATCCGCCCGCGGGTCTTGGCAAGTATCTGCCAGCAGGCTCGGCCGTTGTCCGCCAGGAACAGCCCTTGCCAGCGCCCTCGCGTTTGCGTGCGGAATCCGACCAGCCGGGCCGGGATCACTCGAGTATCATTCAATACCAGGCAGTCGCCCCGGTCCAGGTGGTCGGCCAGGTCGCGAACGTGACCATGCCGCATTGTGCTCTGCTTGCGGTCGACGACCATCAAACGCGCATCGGTGCGCTGCCGCGCGGGTTGCTGAGCAATCAACTCCCGGGGCAACGCATAATCGTATTGGTCGAGTTCGTCGGTCACGATAACTACGTTGTATGACGGACGCTGGTGGAATGCGAGTCGTTTTCGCCGTTACGAGTCTTCATGTGGGAGGCGCCGAACAAGCACTCGTTGACATCGTGACGCGTCTGTCGTCGGATCGCTTCGATCCGCACGTGGTGTCGCTCGCGAACCCTCCGCCCCCGGCCGATGATTGCCTCGTCAACCAGTTGGCGTCGCACCGAGTGCCGGTCCACTTTCTCGGTGCACGACATCCCATCCATGCGTTGTCCACGATCGGGCGACTCGTGCGACTGCTGCGCGAGATCCGCCCCACGATCCTGCAAACGTTCCTGTGGCACGCCAATACGGCCGGTGCGATCGCGGCAAGGCTCGCGCACGTGCCCCGCGTCGTGTCCGGCATTCGCGTGGCGGAACGCAGAGCCAACTTGCATCGTTGGGTGACGCGCTGCACCGCCCATTGGGTCGACCGCCATGTGTGCGTCAGCAACGCGGTAGCTGATTTCATGACGAGCCGCGCGGGTCTGGAGCCGGCTTCAGTGATGGTCATCCCCACCGGCGTGGACGTGCAAGCTTTTCAGGCCGTTGCGCCGGCGCCACTGGAGGACGTCGGTGTGCCCACGGGCCGCCGGGGACTGGTCGTGGTGGGCCGGCTGGTTCGTCAGAAAGGAATCGACTGGCTGTTGCGGCTCGCGCCGGATTTGCTGGCGGAGCTCCCGTTCCATGATCTACTGATCATGGGAAACGGACCACTGCGACAGGACTTGCAACGGCAAGCGCGGGCCAGTCGATACGCGGCGCGGGTCCACTTCCTGGGATGGCGCGCCGACGCAACGTCCGTGATCGCCGCTTGCGATCTGCTGCTGGCGGCGTCGCGGTGGGAAGGCCTGCCGCGGGTGGTGCTGGAAACCATGGCGCTTGGCAAACCGGTCGTCGCCGTCGACGCCGAAGGCGTGGTGGAACTGCTGGGAAGCGACCACGGCGGACAAATCGTGCGCGGCCACGATCGCGACGCGTTCCGGAACGCGGCAACGGCGATTGCCCGCGATCCGCAGCGGGCCGACCAACTCGGAACTCGCAACCACGCGCGTGCCGTCGAGCACTTTAACATCCAGCGGTGCGTGGACGCTTACGAGCGTCTGTATCAATCGCTCGGCGCGGGCCCGCCACGGGACTCGGACGCGTAGCGCGTGGGGCCGCCGGCACGGCCCCTGGGGACGTTGGGGCATGGGGGCGCCGGAGGCGGTCAGCCTGGCCGAGGTGTCCTCTGTTGCACATGGATGATATTTATTACGCGAAATTAATTTCGTACGATATCCCGAACTATCGGCCCCGCAACACCTAGCGACGTCGGGCCCGTGGCGGCGGTCCGCCACCCCGCGAAACCGTTGTTGACGTACGCCTAAAACCGGTTATTCTTGCCCCCAGTGGTGCGTCGCGGGCCGCCTGATTCGGCCCGGGCACACCACGGTTTTTCTTTCGACTCTTTCCTCGTACGTCCGTTTCGTTCGCGCTCAATCGCAGGCCGCGGTGAGAGTTGACGGCCACCGACTTTCGCCACGACACAGTGCCTTGCGCGCCGCGTCGGGTCTCGAATGAACCCGGGGCAAGGAAGCCTTCTGGGTAGCGAACCGCGGAGACACACGTAGCTGCTCGTGCCGCGTGTGTCCCGCAAGCACCAGGCCACCGTGGGATACACGGAAGTTCCCATGGTGAGGTGCCCCGCGCCGAAAGCGCGCGCCCCGAGTTGCCTTCAATGCCCGGGGTGTGTTCCTTCCCCGTCGGCGATGTTTGGCAACGGGGTATTCGGCAACGGGGTATTCGGCAACGGGGTATTCGGCAACGGGGTATTCGGCAACGGGGTATTCGGCAACGGGCCCTATTTCATCTGCCAACCCTTTTCGACGCCGTTCCGTCTGAATACAGACCGTCTGTAAACAGGCGGTCACCTCAAGACGGATGTTGCCATGGTTTTCGTTGTCACGCATCTTGCTGTCGATGGCGCGTCGGCCAGGTAAGAAAAAGTGGATCGTCATGGATCAGCCAACGGTACACGTGCCGGTGCTCGTCGACGAAGTCGTACATTGGCTCCACGTCAAACCGGGTCAACTCGTGGTGGACGGAACGTGTGGTGCGGGCGGCCACACACGATGTTTGGCCGAGTTGGTCGGAGCCGAGGGGCGCGTCATCGCCTTGGACAGGGATCCGCAAGCCGTACTGAGGGCCGCAGCGCGGTGCGCCGATCTGCCGGTCGAATGCGTCCAGGCCAACTACGCTCATCTTGCGGAAGTCCTGTCCGCACGGGAATGGAAATCCGTCGATGCCATTCTGCTTGACTTGGGGATGTCCAGCGACCAGCTGGCCGCAGAGGATCGCGGATTCAGTTTCTCCAGCGCTGGACCGCTCGATCTACGGTTCGATCCCCTCCAGGGCCAGCCTGCATGGCGTCTGCTGAAACGCCTCAGTGAAGAGCATATGGCGGAGATCCTGTTTTCGTATGGGCAGGAGCGGTACAGCCGTCGAATCGCCCGCCGCATCGTCCGGCACCGCAGGGAACATCCGGTCCGCAGTGCCGCGGACCTGGCGCAAATCGTTCTTCGGGCGGTACCGCCCGGCAAGGCGGCGACGCAACGCATCCACCCGGCAACGCGAACTTTTCAGGCGCTGCGAATTGCTGTAAACGAAGAACTGCGCTGGCTCGATACAGGATTACAGCGATTGCCGGACTGCCTGGCCGTCGGCGGCCGGATGGCGATCATCAGCTATCATTCGCTCGAGGACCGACGCGCAAAACAGGCCTTTCGCGACGACCCGCGATTTGAGACCCTTACGCGACGCCCGATACGTCCTTCGCGCGAGGAGATTGACCGCAATCCCCGCGCCCGCAGCGCGAAACTGCGGGTAGCGGTCCGCGTGGAGGACCCGGCGAGACTCAAGGAGGATCCGCGGCATGGCGACCACTGAGGGGCTCCGAAAGACGGAGGTGCGCGTCGGGATTGGTGTGATAGCGACGCTATCACTCGTGCTGGTCATCGTCTTTGCCCTCCGACTGGCCGGTGTGCGATTTACTGCGGAAGACGACTGGCCGGCCCCGGTCGTTTCCCGGGAACCGTTCCCGCGTAAGCCTTCAGGCACATCAGAAATCCCGTCGACCAGGTCCGAGCAGCCCACCGAACTGGAGGCGCGCGCGGGGTTTGGCCCCCCGCCGTATGGGTCCTCTGGCGGACCGTCCGAATGGCCCGGCGAGAAGGTCGCGCCCCAACCACGCCCGTCGGCCGACACCGATCCGCCCGATTATGTACCCCGACTTGCAGGCCTGCTGCATCAGCGCGATCCCGAGGCATCGTCGGGGGCACCGACCGCGTCCCCAGTGCAGGAGGGGCGGCGGAGGTCCATGACCGGCGACGGGACGCCCCGCTACGAATCCGGCGGGCGGAACGCCTTCGCGTCGGATCGGCCCGCACCGCGTGCCAACGCACAGAACGACGCGGCGGCGCGGACTACGACGCCGCACAGCAGCCGTGCCGAACGATCGCTGCGCGCGACGAAACAACGGACGGACGATCCTTTTCCAACGCAAACTTCCGTTGCCAAGTCGGTGCCGACGCCGGATGCCGCGTCCAACCAGGGCGACCGTTACACGCGCAGGCCTCTGCCCGAGGCGCACGTGCCACACAAGGATCCGGATCGGCAACGTGCCGAATCGCCGGGAGCGCCGACGCGCCCCCGGTCGGCGGCGGACGATGGAGCCGGGCGCGAGCGCCGAGTGCCGGCGATCCTTCGTACTGAAAAGACATCGTCGGCCGAAGCGGAACCGCAGACGGGCGCTCACCCGCTTCGTCCATATACCGTTCAACGTGGCGATACGTTGTTTGACATTGCACGTGCAGAGTTGGGAGATGGCAGTCGCTGGCCGGAAATCTTCCGGCTGAACCGAGAGACACTGAAGGACAATTACAATCACTTGCTTCCCGGCACGCAGTTAAACGTGCCGGGAGGCAACGACCACGCGGTTAGCCTGAAGCGAGAACCTATCCGCATCATCCGCTGAGCCTCATTTGAACCCGCGTCCCCACCGACCTGGCCATGGCGTACAACGCATCGTGTCCGGTGGACAAACCGGCGTGGATCGGGGTGCGCTCAACGCCGCCATCGCCCTGGGCGTGCCCCACGGCGGATGGTGTCCCGCGGGACGCCTCGCCGAAGACGGCCGGATCCCCGATCGCTACCAGTTGGTAGAACACGCCTCGGTCGATTACGCGGACCGTACCGAGCAGAATGTGATCGACTCGGACGGTACGCTCATTTTGAATCGTGGACGCCTTAAAGGGGGAACGCAGCTCACGGTGCATCTGGCCAAACGGCACGTCAAACCCTTGTACCGCGTGAACTTCGAGAGGCCCCCGCCATTGCAGGACGTTCGCCGATGGCTCATGGAAGCCGATGTCGGCGTTCTCAACGTGGCAGGTCCGAGGGAGAGTTCGCATCCTGGCATCGAGAAGGAGGCCGAAGACTTCGTGCGGCGACTGCTTGTCGAACGTTGACAGTCGCCGAGACGCGGCAATCAAGCGCGCAGCCGCCGCCAGAAACAATGGCGACGGCTTCTTCGACCGCGCGTTCACGCCGCGTGCCGGATCGAGTCGCTTCACGCGTTGGGCGAGGTTGCGTTTGCGGGGCGGACCGGATCCTCGCACACGGTCACGCGGCGCTGTCCGGTATCCATCTCCACCGTACAATTGAGCGGCAGCGTGATGTTGTCGAAATGATGTCCAGCGGGGATGCCCGCCAGCACGGGGACATCGAGCGCGGCCAGGTAGTCTTGCAGGACGTCATCCAGTGGCAGGCTCGGCTTGTCCGCTCGAGCGTGGCAACCGGAGAAATGGCCCAGCAGGACGCCCGCGGCGGCATCAAGTTTTCCGGCCAGCTTCAGTTGTGACAGGTACCGATCGATGCGGTAGGGTCGCTCATCGACTTCTTCCAGAAACAGGATGCGCCCTTCCGTCTCAATTTCGAAAGGCGTACCCAGCAGCGCGGCGACGAGCGAAAGATTACCGCCCGTCAATCTTCCTCGCGCAACCCCGTCGCGCAACGCTGTCAGGCCGTCGGCGTAGCTGCCCATGGCAAGAGAATAACCGTCCCCTTCGTTAGGTTTCTGTTCGTCGTGCGACACGAGTACCGCTTGCCAGAACGCCTCGTCGGTGAGCGCACTCGGCGGGGCCGGAGACCCCCAGCCGTCCATCGGGTGCGGGCTGTGGAACGTGATCAGCCCGGTGCGTTTCTGGACGGCCAGATGCAGCGCGGTGATGTCGCTGAAACCGGTCAGAATCTTGGGGTGGCTGCGTATGGCGTCAAAGTCCAGCCGGTTCAAAATGCGGGTCACCCCGTAACCGCCGCGAGCCGGCACGACCGCGCGGACATCGTTGTCTAGAAAGGCAGCCATCAATTCATCAGCCCGCAGGGCGTCGTCGCCGGCCAGATAGCCCCGCGATCGGCCGATGTGGTCCGGCACTCGGACTCGAAAACCCCGCTTGGCCAGTCGAGTGCGTGCCCGTTCGAGGCGTTGGACGTCCACGGGCCCGGAGGGAGCCACGATGGCCATCGTGTCGCCTGCTCGCAGCGCCGCAGGATAGATGGGCGTGATGGCGGTCAACGATCAGGTTCCTCCGAAGAGCAGGTAGCCCAATACCACCGCCGTGACGATACCCGCGGCGTCGGCGGCCAGGCAGGAGGGGAGCGTATGGCGCATTTTTTTGATCTGAACGGCACCATAGTAAATCGTCATGATGTAAAACGTCGTCTCCGTGCTGCCCATCATGACCGAAGCGCACATACCGACGAAGCTGTCGGGGCCGTGGGCAGTAAAAATGTCGACGAGCACGCCCTGGGCTCCGCCGCCAGTGAGCGGCCGGGTCAGCGCCAGGGGAAGCAGGTCCAGCGAGTCGGTGTAAGCGCCCATCCCCGTTTGATGCATGACCCACCCGAATGCCAGCTTCAAATCGGCGAAAATGCCGCTGGCCATGAAGACTTTAATGGCGAAGAGAATCCCCACCAGATAAGGAATGATCATCACTGCTACGTCGAACCCTTCCTTGGCCCCGCTGATGAACGACTCATACATGGGAACGCGCCGCAGCGCGCCGCTGAGGATAATAATCAGCATCACCAGCGGGATCGTCCACTGGCTGACGGTTTCCATCCCCAGGCGGAGCGTTTCCATCAGTGTTGCCTTTCATCTGACGGGAAGGACGTGTTCTGCGACGCGAGTGCCGGCGGCTGCGTGGCCGCATAGCGTGGCAGTCTGGCGAGACTGCGGCTGACCGCAACGGCGACCGTGGTGCTGACGGCCGTCGTCGCGATGATTCCGGCAATCGGTCCCGCCGCGTTACTGCTGCCGGCTGCCACGCGCAAGCCGATGATGGTAAAGGGAACCAGCGTCACACTGCTGGTATTGATGGCCAGGAACGTTGCCATGGCATTGGTGGCCGTATCCTGAGTCGTATTTAGAGTCTGCAATTCGCGCATGGCCTTGAGTCCAAAGGGCGTGGCGGCGTTGCCCAAGCCCAGCACATTGGCCGAGATATTCATCAGCATGGCTCCCTGGGCCGGGTGCCCGTCCGGCACGTCGGGAAACAGCCAGCGCATTGCTGGGCGCAAGGCGCGCGCCAGCGCGTCGACAAGGCCGGCGTCCCGTGCGATACGGAGCATGCCCAGCCACAGCGCCATCATACCGATCAGCACGATGCACAAGTCGACGGCGGATTTGGCAGCATTGAGTGCCGCGTCCGTCAGGGCCTGGCCAGCCTCGCGTAAATGCTCCGCCGCGGGAGGCGTCGCCGCCGGAGTCTGCGTCTCGCGCGGTTCATCATCCACGGGTTGCTCGACCGCTGCATCGCGAGACGCCGCCGCAACAACGGTCTTTACCGCCGCTTTGCTGAATCCGTAAACGATGCCGACCAGCAACAGGCCAAACCAGATTTTATTCAGCATCCGTCTTCCGCCGTTCGTTTCCCGGATGACGCCGGTGGCTCACTCTCCGTCGGCGCCGCCTGTGCCAGTCTGATGAACCGGCCACACGGTGGCAACGAAATACTCCGACTGGATGATGCCCGAAACACCACGTCAATGAACAGACCGATTCAGCAGCAAGCCGCGGCATTCGTCGACGAACGTGCCCCGGCTGTACACCACACGCCCATTAAGAATGACGTGCTGGATGGTTTCCGGCTGGGGAAACGGCCGCGCCGCGACACCGTCGTCGGAACGCACCAGCATGAGGTCCGCCACGGCGCCGCGACCGACAAATCCGCGGTCGGCGAGTCCTAATCGGGACGCCCGTCGCCGATTGAGATTCGCGAACCGGCGGGCGTCCGCACGGTGATCCTCCTCACTGGCCCACGATTCTTCTGGCAGGACGGGGAGCCCCCACGGGCCGGCACGACGCGCGGCTCGATCCCCACCGTCCGGTCCCCACACGGCCAGCAGACGCCTGGCCGCTGCGTGGCTCCAACCCGCGTGTAATTCGTCAGCGCGTTCGGAATTGCCGGATGCACCGACAAAGCCCAGATTGATCCGCGGACTGCCATTGCTGAACAAGCCCATCATGAGTTGAGACTGTTCGGAATCATGCAGATCGGCGACACCGATCACGGTCGTTATGCCGCCGCGAATCCAGTCGTGGATCTGCCCATCGGCCGGGAGGCATCGAGGCGTCGTTTGCGGATGGAAGACAATTCGTCCCGGCGCGCACGTCAATCCAAGACCGGCGAGCGTTTCCCGGCGTCCCGACACGTGAAGATCTCCCAGGTCATCAATGATTCCCGGCAGCGGGCGCCCGTTGCATCGTGCCTTCCGCGTCGGTCCGTGAATGCCGATATCAGTGGTGAACGTACGATGGCCGTGCCCGTTTTCCACAGCCACACCGGCGATTACCAGATCGAAAAGCGGCGCGTCGCCGCACCGGAGCAGGGCATCGTAGCTCGCCGGATCCGATTGCTCGTACGCATCCGTAGCAATCGCGAGCAGGCAATGGATCAATCCAAAAAAGTGCAGTTGCACCAGCTCTTGAGGATCGTGGCCGTGCCAGCCACCCGCTTCAATCAAGACCGTCACCGCACCGGCCTGCTGCATGGCTTCACCGAAGGCGTGCGGCATGTATTCCGCTTCGTACCGCGATACCATGCCGGGGGCCCGTGCCGCCACAGCCTGATGAAAACAAGCGGCAATCTTCTTGGCCCGGATCGTGTTCTCGGTGTCTTGCCAGGCGACGCCCAGTGGAGGTACGAGCAGCGATATCGCCGCGGGCTGCCGTGTATGTCCCACGCTTGTCCGCTCGTTCTGATCATGCAGATTAAACGCGAACTGTGGCCGCAGTTGCGCGGCTGCATCGTGTAGAATTCTGCCTTCCGGAGTCTGCAGAATTCGTGCGTCGCGATTAATGTCCAGGTCCTGTGCGTTGCGGCGCGAGAAGCATTCCGCGCCGTCGGGATTGAGCATGGGCAGAAGAAACAGCGTGCAATGTTCGAGGATTGCCCGGGCGGTCGGATGACCGGGCTGCCGGGTCAGAAAGTTCAGCACGTCCAGCAGCACCGCCGTATGCGTCGGCTCGTCGCCGTGCATCTGCGACCAAAGGAGAATTCTTCGGGGCCCGCGGCCGAGGGACGCCAGGAGAATGGCCCGGTTCTCCACCGATCGTCCACGTTCGGTCAACGTCATCGGCGTCGCGCTGCCGTCTCGAATCTGTTCGAGCAGACGCACGACGTCGGCATGATGCATTTCCGCCGGATGATCGGGCGATATCCTGTGCAGCGGATATTCATTCCACTCAAACGTCTGACACACAAGCCACTCCAGGCAATCAAGGTCGGAGCTGCCGTATTCCCGGCGCACGATGCTTACGGGCTTCGCGGAAAACGGGCCTATTCTAAGGGAACCCAGGTCGGCGCTCCACGGCAGCGCCGTGTCGCTGTCTGGCATCCACCGTGGTTCAGCCCCCGGCTCCGCCGGGGGATCGAATCAACGATGCGGTTCGCCTCTGCAATACATCCAACTGCCTTTGCATGCTTGCGGCACAATACGGCCGTAATATCCAACGGCGATCATCCCCGGCGGAGCCGGGGGATGAACCGGGGCCAGACTGCTGCGGCGAGCGCGGTATGCCGCCGGTCGGTTCCTGCCGATGGGGTGGCCGCGGCAAGGAGCACTCAACGCCTGCGGTTGCGCCTGGGGCGGTCGGTTTCCCACTCGGTGTACACCTGGTCCACGGCGTGCCGGGCCGGTTCCGCCGCGATCGTGGCGTGGGCCTCCGACGAGTGGCGTTTTTCACGCGGCGCGCGGCGCCGCAGCGCGGGTGGGTCCGCTTCGGGCTGGGCGGCGGTGGCCAGCAGCGCGGCAAACGCTTCCAGGTCGTCGAAGTCCTGGTCGCCGTCCCCGTCGATGTCGCCGGCCAGCGCGGGCGGCACGCCCAGCCGCGCGGTGTACTGGCCCGGCCGGGTCAGGCCCAGCACGAAGTCCGCAATGTCGTCGCCGGTGACCTGGCCGTCCAGGTTGGCGTCGCCCGGCGTGACTGCCACTTCCCAGCGCGCCCGGCCCGGCGTGCCGCCCACCACCACACTCGGCAGCCAGCCTTCGGGCTGTCCCCACCGAGCCAGGTCGGCGTGCGCCGCGTCGAGGATTTCCAGCGAGTACCCGTCGCCGTCCGTGCGGGGATGCCACGCTTCGTGGTAGGCAAATTCCTGAATCACCTGGCCGTTGGCGTCGCGCAGCTCGAGCCTTTCGCCGCTGTTGCTCAGCTGCAAATCATTCGGGCCTCCGCCGTACTGGCCGGCCACCGGAATCGTGTTGTCGTACCGCTCGTGAAAGGCATCCAGGTTGCGGGCCACCACGACATGCTGGCCGGGATCCAGCAGCATCTCGGGGAACGTAAATGCAATGCCGTCGGTAAAGGCCACGTTTTCCAGTTGCACGGACCGGTTGGGCGACGTGTTGACCAGTTCGATGAATTCGAAATCATCGTCGTCGCCGAACGGGCTGCCGGGCTCCGGGTCGTGCGGGTGATACATGATCTCGGAGATCCGCAGCGGCGGCGGTCCGAGCGTGAAGGCGGCTTCGTTCAATGCGCTCCACTGGCCGTCGAGGAGCGTGCGGGCCTTGACCACGGTGTTGGCGTCGATCGTGATCGGGCCGTCGTAGCGCAGGGCCGCCGGCGCGATCCCGTCCGACGGGCGTCCGAAGGAGTTGAGCCGCGGGTCGGACCCGTCGACCGTAAAGTAGGTTTCGCCGGCGGTGGTCATCGACAGCGCGAAACCGGCCGGGACCTGGCCGCCGTGTTGCGAGAAGACCGGGGCGTCCAGGTCCGGATAAAGGCCTGCGGCAATGAACTGATCCAATACGATCGCCGAGCGCTGCGGGAAATAGTCTTCCAGCAGCGCATCACGGGCGGTTCGCCAGTCATGCAGCGTGTAGGGTTGGTCGGTACGATGCTGGTCTCCCCACCGTGCGGACTCGGCCACGATCGCCAATTCGACCTGGTCTGCCAGCGTTTTGTACCGCGCCGCAGGCAGGTTCCGCTCGGGGTGTTCGGGATCCCATTCCGGAAGCGCGGGATCGACATAGAGCGATCCGCCATTGAAGAAATGCCGATGCACATGGTCGGCAAAGAGCAACCGGAACTCGTCGTTGGCTCGTAAATCGGGAAACGGTTCGGCGACACCCTGCGACACCGACGTGCGATTGGTATTTACATTCGCGCGTATCAAATCGAAGATGAATTCCGCATCCCAGGAGTAGAATTTGAATCCCGTACTTTGCAGGCCGCGCCGCCGCGCGGCGTACCAGTTATTGTCCGGCCAGTCGCCGTTTCCGCTGTATAGATTGAGAATCATGTAGTCGATGAAATTCTCGACGTCCATGTAATCTTCCAGCTCCGGATCGTCCGTTCCGTCTGGATGGTTGCCTTGCAGCTTCTGAAGACCGCCATTACTGGCCTGCTGATCGGGCGTGTTGACGTCGAGAGCCGCAATCCTGCGCGCCTCGCCCCAACTGGTCGGCTGTCCATTCACAGCGCGGCTGTCGTTCAGGGCGTCCCACTCGTCCTTTTGGCCACCAAAATAGGAAGCCGAGAACGATGCTTCCGGACGTTCTACCGGATTGTACAGTCCCCAATAAAAACCGTTAATGTACAGATGCATGAAGTTGCCATGCGCGGCAGCCTGGCCCATGGCCAACTGCGTGGCGTTCGACCAGGCGTCGCGAACGTACTGCGCTTTGTCGCCACTGACCCAGCTGTCGTTGAACCCCGCGCGCAGAATGAACGTATCGAACTGCAGCGCCGCATCCGGGCCGAACAGCGGAAACTCCAGTTTGGCGGGTCCATACTCCTGCCGGAACACCAACCGCAGGGACTTTTTCCTGGAATTGGTGTGCACCCGGGACGCCCCTCCTTGTATGCGAATGCCGGCGTCGATCTGGATTCCCGGTCTCCCGTCGGGATAGATCACTTCCGCCGATGTCGGCCGCTCCCATTCGAATCCGTCGAGCCGCGAGTTGAAGTAGATGCCTTGAAAACGATCGAACATATCGTCCACGTCCATCACGATGGAGATGCTCGGTAGCGACGTCAGTGAGTCGACGAACTGACCGGCGAACTCTCCATCGAACAGGTCGTTGGGGCCCACGACGTCGGGGTCGACGCCATAGTCGGGCGGCAGATCGACGGCCAGATTATCGTCCGGGAATCCGGCGTCCAGCGTGGCCTGGAAGGTTTGCGATGCGATGTCGCCGGGAAAAATATATGAGGCCGTGGTGATGGTGGACGGGATCAACGCGTCGTGC
>Ga0315534_1000648_pt1 | contig 24466 bp, 20 predicted proteins | sample SalMarSW160240MG_FD_203094 | JGI IMG/M metagenome (GOLD analysis project Ga0315534, IMG submission 203094) | Salt marsh sediment microbial communities from the Plum Island Ecosystem LTER, Massachusetts, United States - Salt Marsh Sediment SW1602-40 ...
GTTAATGGACGCTTCAATGGCTTTTTCTTCCTCCTCTGCAGTGGGCTGGACGGGTGTATGCATTTTTGCAAAAAACCGATTCAGCGAACGGTTATCCACCGGTTTGGTTACCATAGAAAGCAATACCAGCAGGACGATTGGAAAAAGGGCATCAAAGAAAAACCGTGTTGCCACCAGCTGTGATTTTTTAAAGTGTGTAAAGTCGATCCCGAACCAACTCAACACCCATACTTCTGCCTCAAATCTTCCAATACCCACTTTTTCAGATTCCGGATCGGAGGGATCAATTCGGGCAATCCGTTCGAACAATATTCCAACCGGTGGTATAACGTGCTGCCTTTCAATTTTTTGTCCCACATAATCTGCAAGTCCTGACTGGACATCCTCCGTTAATGCTTCGGTAGATACTGTGATTTGCTGCTGTGCTGTTTCGATTAAAAATTTCTCATTGTATTTGACTGAATCCAGACCCTGGAACAGGTTAGGAATAACAGCATAAATGACAGTACAGAGAATCACCTGAATGATCACAGCCCATTTGGTTAAACGGCGCCAGATGAACCCCAGCCAGATCGATGCTCCAAATATGGCAGGTATGGAAATGATGTATTTGTATAGCTCCAGCAGGTTGTTAACAAAAAGGGCAACAGCAATTCCCCCCACCAGGGTAAATGCTATTACGATCCTTCCAATAAAGAGATAGTGTTTTTCTGACTTCCCGGGCAGAAACGGTTTATACAAATTCTTAATAAACAGGGCGGAATAGGATACGGAACTGGCATCGAGTGTGGACATGTTTGCTGCCAGTATTCCGATCAGCATCAGCCCGATGGCTCCCGGAAATAGAAGCTTTTTGGTCATGAATCCCCAGATCAGATCCGGGTCATGCAATTGCCCTGCAAACAAACCGATGGCCAGCAAACCAGCCAGCGCCCAGAATATCATGATAATTCGTTTTGCAAACATCCCCCCGATCATTCCGATGCGGGCAGTCATTTCGTTGGTTGCCGATCCGGCTGTCTGCATACCGGAAGCAACAGCAATGATGGATACCAGGTTTGCCAGGACCATGGCAAGAATGGTATACCAGGCATATTCACTCAGGGTGGTGGATCCGAACAATTCGAACATAAAATCCGGAACACTGGCATGCAGGCCGGAGAAACCACCAATCCTGGATAGCCCGACCGGGATCAGGATTGCCGAAAAGATAATGATCAGGATCCCCTGTATTCCATCGGTAATGGCAGCAGCACGAAATCCTCCAAGCATGGTATACAAACCAACGATAAGGGCATAGATAAAATAGAACCATAGTGGATCGGTATAGGAGATAAACGAGTGGAGCTCACCACGCTTGTTTTTCTCGTTCAACACATTATACCGGGTCTGTTCTTCAGCCGTCAAATCCTGGTCTATTTTTGATTGCAGTTCCTGGTACTCCTGAAACTGAGCAATGCTTGCTTGCTCCTCTTCAGTACATAACTCAATCGGTTTGGGCGTCATTGCCATCATGGTCTTTGCTGCCACCATATAACCTACACCTCCTCCCAGAACGGAGAGCAGCAGGAAAAAAACAGCATAGGCAGCTCCCAGGAATTTGCTTCTGAACCGCTCGGTAAAAAAATCACCGATGGTTGTCAACCGGACACGCCTGAAAAAGAATGTGCTAAACCAATAGAAGGGCGTAAGAAACAGGACCAGGAACTGTATCCACATTCCCCCGATGCCTTGCCTGTAGACCTCCCTCGAGACAGCAACAGCCTGGTCGGCATTAGTGGAACACCCAAAGTTCAGGAAAAACTGGTAAAATTTCCCGAGTTTCCTGCCAGCCAGGAAAAAATCCTCTGTATCCCTGGTTTTTTTTGCTGCCCGTCTCCCCAACCACAGTATGACAGCAACAAACAAAAGGATCAGAATAAAGTCAAGCAAATGCAATCCCCAGATGGTCATGATGTGTCGTATTGGTTTTGGGTCAAATAGTCAATGGCTTCCATACAGAGTGCTGTCTGATGATAATCAAGCTTCCATGTCGAACCCTTATTCGTGTCCAGCGGCAAACCAAGGGGATCTAAACTGGTGAACCATCCACCATATACCGGATCGAGAAAATGATCCTGAACAAAATGAAAAATGGCATCAAAAAAGTTCTTCAGATCCGTCCGGTCGAACTGTATGATGAAATGCAGCAGGGTACGTAACCCTTCCGATTGTTCCCACCAGGATATCTCTTCCCGGATCACCTTCCCCGTCTCATCAATCCAGGTTTTAATATAACCCTTTTCTTTTTGATAACCCAATGAGAGACCAGTTTCCAATAATTTACCGGCAAGGGTTAGGTTGGTATCGGGCATGCCGTTTTTCACTCCCTGTGACAAAAGGAATGCCCACTCAAAAAGATGACCCACTGAAATGTAGCCACCATTCCCGGAGTGTATCGGTTCCCACGATCTGGTATACAATTCCGGAAGGATCAACCGATCACCTGTCGGAAAAGGTGAAAAGAGAAAATCCACCATACCCGATAATTTATTCTGTATCCTTGTCCGCTGGTCTTCCTGATTTACGATGCACAGCAATGCCAGCAATGCCTCGAAGGTATGCATGATGGGATTCTGAGAACGGTTCGTATCCAGATCCTTCCAATCCCGGCTCATTTTCCAGATGATTCCCCCCTGTTCATCGGCAAAACGTGTATCAAGCAGGGCAAAAATTTCCAGTGCTTTCTCCAAAAAGATCTCTTCTTTAATTGCTCTGAAAGCATTCACCAGTCCAAGAATGGTAAATGCATGACCATATGCGTCTTTCGTAAAATCCGTTTTCGAACCTTTTTCGTCACAAGCCCATACAAAACCGCCTTCTGCCTCATCATAGAAACAATCGATTAAAAAAGATCCACCTGATCTGATGGTTTTTATTATTTCAGGATCCCGTGTCACCCGGTACCCATTGGAAAAAACATAGAGCAAACGGGATTGGCTGACCAGTGTACCGACGGCTTCACCTGTGCGATTCCAGTTCCTGGTCAGGTTCGGATAGAAAAATCCATTCGCATCAACAGCTGATTTTAACCAGTAAGGCAGGATCTGCTGCGTGAAGTGGTCACGGAACCAAGGTAAAGGAAGGTCTAGATCTGACTTATAAGTCATCTTTGATCAACTTGTTTTTCATGCATCACTTTCAGTAAAAATAATCTGTTGCTGGGTGCTGGTTGCTGCCCGCCCGACTGAATGACACAGTCGTTCGGGCGGGGGTGCTGGTTAAATGCATCTAACTACCAAGTAACATTTAACATTTAACATTTAACATTTAACATTTAACATTTAACAATTAACAATTTAACCTTTTCGTCTTCATTTTATTCCTTTGCCCTCTGCTCCAAGCCCCATGCTCCATGCGCTTTGCTCTTTACACTCACTTCTTTTAACCAGCAACCAGCACCGAGAACCAAGCACCCTTTTTTATCTCATCCTTCATCCTTATTCCTTATTCCTTAATCCTTCCGATAGCTTCGCCCCCTCACCCCCATCTTTTCGAACAATAAGGTATTGAAATTCTGCACTTTGAAATTTGGTTTGCGAAAGTTTCAATAAATCTACTAAATTTATTGCTTGACTGAAATGTGTTATTCAATATACCGGGTAAAGTTTGCTCACAGAATTTTCCACCGGTTTCCAGGTTCTCAATAGTTATTCCGAACTCATGGTTAGTCCATTAGAAAAAATCAAACAGACAAAAATCATCCCGATCATAACCATTCATCAGGTGAAGGATGTCATTCCAGTAATTCAGGCACTGCTCAAGGGTGGACTGCCGGTTGTGGAGATCACGTTCCGTACAGGTCTTGCCATTGAAGCAATCAACCTTGTTTCCGGGAAATTTCCTGATTTGTTATTGGGAGCAGGAACAATTCTTACGCCGGACCAGGCTGATGAGGCTTTTGCGAATGGGGCAAAATTTATGGTTACACCCGGTTTTAATTCACGCGTTGTGGATCATTGCCTGGAGCGGGGCATACCCATTATTCCGGGACTGAATTCCCCCACACAGATTGAGCAGGCTCTTGAGCGGGGAATCGATCATGTTAAATTCTTTCCGGCAGAAGCTTCAGGGGGTCTCCCATTTATCAACGCCATTGCCGCACCTTACAGGACAATCCGGTTCATGGCTACGGGTGGGATAAACAACACAAACCTTAGGCAGTACCTCTCGAATCCGTTCATTTTTGCCTGTGGAGGAAGCTGGATGGTAAAGAAGGAACTTGTTGAGCAGAGCCAATATGACGAAATTACCAAACTGGTTCGTACAGCAGTTAAACTCACTCATGATCTTTAAGAAGTCCTTTATTCTGATTTTATTTGCATAAATTTGGATCGAAAACCGGAAAGGAGAATTAAAGGTAAAACAAGTGAACAAAGAGAGCTGTTTACTGTTTTCATAATAAAAACCATGACGTTTACAGGTACATATTTGATCGCCCTGGCAGGGATTATCTCGATGATGGCTTTTTTATGGTTGGCAAGCATCAAGCTCCGGAACGTAAGCATCGTTGACCTCTTCTGGGGATTGGGTTTTGCGGGAGCCGGCATCTACTATTTTCTTGTTGCCGATGATGGATTCGGACCCAGGAAAATAATGACACTCCTTCTTGTTTGTGTTTGGGGAATCCGGCTTTCTGTCTACCTGACCTGGAGAAATTATGGAAAAGGAGAGGATATCCGGTATCAGAACTTTCGAAAGAATTATGGTGAGCACCATTACTGGTGGATCAGCTTTTTCCAGACTTTTTTGTTACAGGGTGTGCTCATGTGGATTATTTCAGCACCGTTGCTTGGTGCCAGTTTTTCACCTGAACATACCAGTTTTAACTTTCTCGATTTTGCAGGATTATTTCTCTGTGTATTCGGTATTGTTTTCGAAACAGCCGGAGACCTTCAACTGACACTATTTAAGCAGAATCCTGAAAACAAGGGAAAAGTAATGAGGTCTGGTCTCTGGAAGTATACACGCCATCCGAATTATTTTGGTGACTCACTTGTCTGGTGGGGCTTTGGTTTAATCTCCGCTGCGGCTGGTGTTTACTGGCCTCTAATCAGTTCAGCAATCATGACATTCCTTCTTCTCAAGGTTAGTGGAGTTGCCATGCTTGACAAAACCATGGTTAGCCGGAAGCCGGCATACCAGGATTACATCGAGACCACATCCGGGTTTTTCCCCTGGTTCCCTAAAACCAAATAAAAAAATAGATAACTTTAAGGCATAAATCGTTTAGCATGCCTTCTAACAGATCCCATGTTTTACTCTATCTGTTCATCGTTCTGTTGTTTTCTCTTTCCTTAACCTTTTGTTCTCACACCAAGCCTGTTGCCAGGATAACGGTTGAAGCTGGAGATTACATGAGGATAAACACTCCTGTATCCCTTCCCCTGGAAAATCTTTCCATTCATGAAACAGACGATCTTAAACTGAAATGCATTGATGGCAGAACCGAAAAGGCAGTGCCCTGCCAGCTTGAACCGGGCGATCCCCTGCATCTCTACTGGATAATATCCGATACTCTAAAACCGGGTAAAGAAAGATCATACCGACTGTATATCGGTGAAAGCAGTGATGACCCCATTCTGAAAACCATCCGGAAGGAAGAATATTTATCCATTTATGCAGGTTCCAGGCCTGTGCTTCAGTACAACCATGCTCCGGTATCCCCTCCGGAAGATGTTGATTCGAGTTATACCCGAAGTGGTTTTATTCATCCAGTATGGTCTCCTTCAGGGGATACACTCACCCGGATACAACCACCCGATCATTACCATCATTATGGAATATGGAATCCCTGGACCCGGGTGAATGTTGAAGGAAGGGAAGTGGATTTCTGGAACCTGGGGGATAAAAAAGGCACTGTCCGGTTCAACTCCTATATTTCGACAACCGGGGGTCCTGTTTACGGAGGATTTCGTGTGCTACACGATCACATTGACCTGACGGCCCCCAATGGAGAAAAAGTTGCGCTGAACGAAGAATGGCATCTGCGCGCATGGAAACCCTTTCAACATCCATCGGGGGAAGGCTGGTTATGGGAACTCACCTCAATCCTGAACTGCGCAACACCCGAACCGGTAATCCTTGAGCAATACCGGTATGGAGGAGGAATTGGTTTCCGCGCTACTGAAGCCTGGAACAACATTAACAGCTGGATCGTAACATCAGAAGGGAAGACCCGTGAAGACGGGGATGCAACAAAAGCCAGATGGTGCATGGTTTATGGAGAAACGGGAGGGGGTATATCAGGAATTCTTTTTATGAGCCATCCCCGGAACAGGGAACACCCCGAACCGATGAGGATATGGCCGGTGGAGAATGAAGATGTTTTTTTCGAATTCTGTCCTATCCGTCACAAAAAATGGGATATCCTGCCCGGGAAAAAACAGGTGCTTACCTACCGGATGCTCGTTTATACCGGAACAATTTCGACTGAGGTTGCCGAGCGTTACTGGCAGGATCTTGCGTTCCCCCCGAAAATAACAATTGAATCATTCGATAAATAAACAATAACATGAAAAGGATGACAGACAATAAGAAAAAAGATGGTCCCGGAGGAGTGAGCCGCCGTGACTTCCTGAAAACTTCAGCTCTTCTTACCGGGGCAACCTTTGTTGTTCCCACCATTGTTCCTTCCTGTGTAATGGGAAAAGATGCGCCCAGCAATGCCATCAACATCGGAGCGATTGGTGTGGGCAGGATCTCCCGTACTCACGACCTGCCAGAGACCTTAAAATACGATTTCACCCGGCTGATCGCTGTTTGTGATGTCGACAGCAAACGGATGAAAGAGGGTAAGGAATGGGTTCAAAACTTCTATGCAGAAAAAAAGGGAAATCCCAATTATGTGGATGTAAAGATGTATAGTGATTTCAGGGAGATGTTACAGAACCGGGAGATTGATGCAGTGCTGATCAGTACTCCGGATCACTGGCATGCCATTCCTGCCATCGAAGCAGCCAAAGCCGGCAAGGACATTTACCTGCAGAAACCCACCTCCCTGACCATTACAGAAGGCCGGGCATTGAGTGATGCCATGCAACGCACGGACAGGATATTCCAGATCGGAAGCCAGCAGCGTTCTGTCAATCCATGGCCTCAGTTCAAACGGGCATGTGAGCTGGTCCGTAACGGAAGGATCGGGAAACTCCACACGGTAATCATTGGCCTTCCGGGAGACCCTTCCGGCGAGGAAGAACCCGAAATGCCAATCCCCGAAAACCTCAATTACGATATGTGGCTGGGATCCACACCCTATGTGTACTACACAGAAAAACGGGTGCACCCCCAATACGATTATTCCCGGCCCGGGTGGCTGCGGTGCGAACAGTTTGGTGCCGGAATGATCACCGGCTGGGGTGCCCATCACGTCGACACAGCACACTGGGGAATGGATACGGAACTGACCGGCCCGGTTGAGGTGGAAGCCGAAGCGGAATTTCCGGAAAGCGGATTGTGGGATGTCCATGGCCCCTTTAACGTGAAAGCAACCTATGCCAATGGAGTAACCATGCTGATCAGCGGTGACAATCCCAACGGGGTGCGTTTTGAGGGGGATGAGGGATGGATCTTCGTTACCCGCGGAAACTATGCCGTTACTCCCAGTGACCCGGTATCGTCGGATGAGAACCGGAAATCCCTGGATGCCAGTGATCCGAAGATCCTGGAATCAGAGATCGGACCGGAGGAGATCCACCTGTATCATAGTGAAGAGCAACATGGCAACTGGCTGGAGTGCATCAAATCACGGGAACAAACCGTCGCTCCGGTGGAAGTGGCACACCGTTCATGCAGTACCTGCCTGGTCAGCCACATCGCCATGAAATTGCCGAGAAAACTCTTCTGGGATCCGGAAAAAGAGCGGTTTAAGAACGACGATGAAGCAAACTCCATGCTGTCAAGACCCATGCGGGAGCCGTGGGTGATTTAACAATTAAAATGTCGAATAGAACCGATATAGTCCTCCCTTGAGGGAGGTGCAGGAGGCAACAAAAACAAATGTAATAGGGGTGTCTGGAAAGTCGGATTTTAGTCATCCTGAACTCGTTTCAGGATCTCATATTCAAAGCATGAAAAAAGGATGTGTTTATATCATAAGCAATAAAAGCAGAACGGTCCTGTATATAGGAGATGCTGAAATAAATTCTCCATTGGAGTCCTTTGGACAGCATGACGATACATAAAACATAAATGCTCGTTTCAAGCAATCACCCCTATAATCCCCTCAAGGGGATACTATGCGTAAAATCATAGACGGGCTGTTAAGTATATTAAGATGTGAACCATGAAAAATAAACGTAAACTCGTTCCAATCTTCATCCTAATTTCACTCCTTATGTCATTCTGTAAAAATCCGAATACATCGGACACGTCGGAAAGCCGGCAATTTTCAGGTTCCAAAGGCGAGGTGATCCTGATGACCCTTGATCCCGGGCATTTTCATGCTGCACTGGTACAAAAAACCATGAAAGAACAGATCCATCCAGACGTATACATTTTCGCTCCTGAAGGTCCGGATGTTACAAATCACCTTCAACAGATCGAGAAGTACAATTCCCGTGATGAGAATCCTACGAACTGGGTATCTCACCTCTATACTGGAGACGATTTCCTGGAGAAAATGCTGGAAGAAACACCGGGAAATGTAATGTTGGTAGCGGGAAACAACAGAAAGAAAACAGAGTATATCCGGAAAGCTGTTGAGCATGGAATCCATGTACTGGCTGATAAACCCATGGCAATCGATACCGATGACTTTGCGATCCTTCTTGAGGCTTTTAAAGCGGCTGAAGAGAACCACCTGTTGCTGTACGACATCATGACAGAGCGGTTTGAGATCACCACGATCCTGCAAAAGATGTTTTCGCGAATTCCGGAAGTATTTGGTGAACTTGAAAAAGGAACGCCGGATAATCCCGCGATTACCAAAGAAAGCGTTCACCATTTCTTCAAATATATCTCGGGAGAAAAGATCAAACGGCCTCCCTGGTTTTTTGACAGCGCACAGCAGGGAGAGGGTCTGGTGGATGTCACCACACACCTGGTTGATCTGGTCCAATGGGAATGCTTTCCTGAAAAGATTATTGATTACACGAAAGATATCAGAATTCACAAAGCCAGCCGCTGGCCCACTGAGGTCTCCCCAGATCAGTTTATGGAAGTTACAAGACTTGCTGAGATACCCGATTATTTACAGCAGAGTCTGTCTGAAGAAGGAATGTTACAGGTATATGCCAACGGATCAATCCTCTATGAGATCAACGGGATCATGGCAAAAGTATCGGTGGAATGGAAGTATAAAGCTCCGGAAGGAGGCGGGGATACACACTACTCCGTAATGCAAGGAACCCGATCCAACCTGATCATCCGCCAGGGTATGGAAGAAGGGTATAAACCCATTCTGTATATAGAGCCGACCAATGGTGTCGATGCGAAAACATTTGAAAAGGATCTGATCCAGGCCTTGAATACCATCCATGAAACATACCCCGGTGTTGAGGTAGAAAAGTCCGGCAAGAACTGGAAGGTAGTTATCCCGGAACGATACAAAGTAGGCCATGAAGCTCATTTCGGACAGGTTACGGATAAATTTCTGCAGTACCTGGTCGATGGGAAACTTCCGCCCTGGGAAGTTCCCAACATGATCACAAAATATTATATAACAACAAAAGCACTGGAAATGGCGCGTGCTGAAGGAACAACCGATTTGCCATAAACCGGTGCATCATAACCCGAGGATCTTTTATTAACCCTTAACAATCAAAACCATGGTTAAACGAGGCATTCAAACATCCCTGTTGATTCTGATCTCTTTTTTTCTCCTATCCTGTAAAACCGGTATCCGGAAAGAACAACGGGTCCTGGTATACACAAAAAACGGAGAAGGGTATGTCCATGACAATATCGAAAATAATGTGAAAGCAATGAAAGAGCTGGGAGATGAAAACGGATTTATTGTAGATGTTTCCGATTCTCCTGAATCGTTTACCGAGGGAAACCTGACAAAGTACAGCTGTATTGTTTTCGCAAACACCAATAATGATGTTTTTGATACGGACAAACAGAAAGTAGCATTCATGCGGTACATCCAGGCAGGAGGGGGATTTGTAGGAATCCATTCAGCCTCCGGCACAGAACGAAACTGGCCCTGGTTTATCCGGCTGGTTGGGGGCACTTTTGTTGTTCATGCTGCATACCAGGAATTCGCGGTCAATATCATCGATCACAATCATCCCTCAACCCGGGATCTTCCCGACCGCTGGGTCCGGGAAGATGAATGCTATTTTGTCACACAGATCAATCCTGCAATCCATGTCCTGATCACACACGATCTCAGTACCATTGAAGACGACCGCAAAGACTCCTTCCCGGACCTTTTCGGCAACGATTTTCCCGGAGCCTGGTACCATAAATTTGAGGGTGGCAGATCGTGGTATACCTCCTATGGCCATAACCCGGATGATTATGATGATCCCCTCTTCCGTGGGCATATCCTTGGTGGAATTCAATATGCGATCGGTGAAAACCGGGAACTCGATTACACAAAAGCTACGGCAACCACACCCTGGTAATTGCTCAATTTTCAATATTCACAAACCTATGTAGGTCGACCCTGCCTTGCCGGTCTCCTGAGTCGACCAGGCATCTGGTATGAAGTTTGCGATAGTGCTCACGATACTACAACATCTAAAAAAGTATACCTTTGTACGTCATATGCAAAAAAACGTCATTATCTGATGAAAAAGACAATAGCATACGCAGTGATCCTGTTTATTCTCATCCTGTCATTACCCCCTCTTCATGCTCAGGTTGTACTGGATGAATGGGATAACCTTGTTACAAAGCTCAGGATAAACAAGCAATTGGATCCAAACAACACCAATTCCTATAATCAGGTGGAAGGTAATCCTTTTCTATACGACGGGAAATTGCAGGAGGGATTGATCACGATCCGGGGTCAGGGGGCCTATAAAGGAAAATTCAGGTACGATATCTATGCCGATGAAGTTCAGTTTTTCCAGAACGGCACTTACTATGCCATTGCAGATCCCGGGATGATTGACAACATCACCATTGGAGATTATACGCTTGTTTATGCCCTGGTTGATGTCGAAAAAGGAAGGGGATCATACTTCGAACTGGTATTGGACGGGAAATGCCGGTTACTGGCAAGGAAAGAGGTGGATCTCGTCGAAGCTGTCCCCGCAAAAGCCTATTCCGATCCCAAACCTGCCTATTTTGACCGGGAGGATGATACCTACTATATCCTGAAAGACTCACGAATAGCCCATAAGATTAACCGGAAAAATATCCGGGAGACTTTATCGGACCAGGGTGAAAAAATTGAACAATACATTAAGGAGCAGAACCTTTCGTATTCTTCACGGGAGGATATGATGGAACTGATCAAATTTTATAACTCGCTTTAGTGCGAAAAGTGTGCTCTTTCTGCGCAATCATGAAATGGATTTCCCGCTCCTTGAACAATCGTGTAATTCCTTCATAAATTAATATTTGACAGATTGCAAGTCAAATTTTTAATTATTTTTGTATCTTGAGTCGGTATTTTGAAGATAAATGAGCAGGGGTAATGCACTTACCCTTTACATTGATGTAAAACGTATAAAAATTTGACCAATGAACCCATTTTCTGTCGGTAAAACACACAATACACCACTGATAAACTTTGATCCTGAAAAGAAGGTTCTTGAAATGTCGGGCAAGTCTATCCCAGAGGATCCTCAGGCATTTTACCGCTCTCTGCTCGACTGGGTAGATCAGTATACAGCCAATCCGCTTGATAAATTAACCGTTAATATCCGCCTTGAATATTTCAACACCAGCAGCTCAAAAATCCTGTTTACCATCTTCAAAAAGTTTGAAAACATGCCCAAAGCAGCGGATAAGATTGAGGTGAACTGGTATTTTGAAGAGGGGGATTATGATCTGCTTGAATCGGGTGAAGATTATGAATCCCTCCTGAAAATCCCCTTTAATGTGATTGAAGTGCCTGAATAGTGGTATAAAATACCCATCAGGAAAGCATTCTTTCACCCGGATTTGATCTTCAATCCGGGTTTTTTAATCGGATGAATTCAATGTTCCCGTTTGTTGTGCAGAGGACTATTGTATTGTCCTGCAGAACCAGTGGCGAGGAAAAGATTTTGCCCTTTGAGCAATAAATACCTTTAATTTCCCCCTCCGGACTGAAAAAATAGAGGCCTTTGTCAAACGAGCCGATGACCACAGTTTCATCGGAAAGGAGGGCAGGAGAAGAGACCACTTTCCCTCCTGTTTCAAACCGCTTCAGCAGCCTTCTCTCATGGTTCAGAAAGTACACACATCCGTCAAACGATCCGAATACAATGTTGCCATTGGAAAGCTGAATGGGTGATGAATGGATCTTCCCCCCTGTTTCAAAACGGTGGAGTATTTCTCCCTCTCTGTTTATGATATAGAGACAATGATCATAGCAGCCAAAAGCAATGGTGGAATCGTTCAGTTCCAGGGGAGTGGAGTGAATGATCCAGCCACCGGTTTTCACGGTTGTCAAAACTTCGCCATTTTGATTTAAAAGATAGAGTGTTCTGTCATTTGATCCGATCGCCACACACTTACCGGAAAGGATGGCAGGGCTTCCGTGAGTTAATCGCTTTGTGGGAATACAGGAATAGGAGCTGTCCGCCGGGTTATAAAAAACAATACCCCGTTTGTTGGAGCCAAAAACGATTCGGTTGTCGGGCATTTCCACGATGCTGGTGAAAATAGAACCCCCGAAATCCAGCTTGTTTAAAATCTTGCCATTCCCCGAAAAGAAGTAGATATGTCTATCATAAGATCCGATAGCGATTGTGCCATCCGAAAGCTGGCAGGGTGTTGCATGCACCCATCCGTCTGTCTTATACCTGGTAATAATTTCACCCTGTTTGGAAAAGAAATAGACGCATTTATCGTGTGAGCCTACCACCACGGTTTCCTCACAGGTGGCAACGGGTGTGGAGTAGATGGCTTTTCCCAGTTCGTGATGCTGTATGATCTCAATCTCCTCTTCCGTGAAGAGGTACTCTCTGTATTTTTCGCGGTAATCTGTCCCGGAGCAGGAGACCAAAAGAAACAGGAGCATTCCCGGAACAGTGGATTTTATTAAGTAGAGTGAATGGGCAGACATGATGCGATTAAAATTACCATTTTCCCCGCGATATCATAGTAAAAACGGAAGATTTTAAAAGCGGATTGCTAATGGATTTAATCTAATTTTTGATTAACTTTGCATTCCTGATAAAATAAATGATACGCCTTCGCTTAAGCTACGGCGTACACGGTCGGTTGGCCGATCCTCCTTCGTCCCGCTAAGCAGGACTACGGCGGACAGGGTGGATGCCGACGCACAAAACAAAGTTTGTCACAGAGAGTAAACGGGTTAAGAACTTAGAACAATATTTAGAGAAAGGGTCGGTTGGCCGAGTGGCTAGGCACCGGTCTGCAAAACCGGGTACAGCGGTTCGACTCCGCTACCGACCTCAACCCAAACCTTCAACGCAAAGCGTTGGAGGTTTTTTCTTTAGGCTGCCTCAAGCTTGCTTGAAAGGTAGTCATAAAGAAAAAACCTCCAGGCTTGCTTCGCAGGCTGAAGGTTTAGGTTGAAGAGCCTCCCCTACCGGATCGCGAGGCCCGAGTCATCGGGCCGAGCACCCCGCTACCATAGAAGTTGAATAAAGTTGAGAGTGAGTTGAAAATAAGTCCAGAGTCTCCAGGCTGCATTCCTCAGTCTCCAAAATGAGGATATTGTTGACAGGAGCTCCCAAAATCGGATCACATTCTTCACCTGCTGATCCACCTTCCAAACAACACATCATAAATCGCGTAATACGAATTACCATCTGTATCGTTCTCACGATAAATCATTTACATTTTGCAATTTGCAAATTGTAAATCAATTTTCAATCTATTTATCCAACTATTTTTCCCAACAGTAAGTTCACTGCAAGAGTCATCCGATGACTTGGAGGGGCTTGCCCGGAGTCATCGTATGATGTACTCCGGCTGCCGATCGTCACAGAGAGGATTTGTTATTTATCGGAATTCCTGACTGTTCCCGAAAAATTTTTCAATCATTCTTCCGGCAGGAGAATAACCAGCCACCAGTTTTTATTAAACTCATAGCTGATTTATTATTAAAATTTATAATTTTAATTAGTCAGATTTATTGAATGGACTTGTCATATGGGGTCTCTGTCAATTATTGTAACTTTGCTACTTTCCATGTCTTTCCAGGCCATGGTTATGAGGACCAATCAGGATGTAGCGGTCGATACTGCATCTATTAACAGTCAGACACGACAGGCCTACATTGTGGCCAGGAGGAATCCCGATCTTGCAATAAGAGATGCCCACAGGGCATTATCTGCCTCCCGAGAGATCATGTACAAAAAAGGGATGGCCGATGCCAGCCTGGCCCTCGGGATGGCTTATCTTGCCAGGTATAACCTCGGTGATAGTGCCGGTTATTACAATCACCAGGCTCTCAGGCTCTACAGGGAAATTGAAGATATCACCGGCGTGGCACGAGCCTGCTACGGACTGGCATATGTATACAGCTTTAAAGGCAATCTTGACGAATCGGAAAAGTATAGCAGGCTTAGCCTGGAGAATTTTGAAAAAGCAGGCGATAAACGGGGCATGGTAAATGCCCTCAGTGCCCTTACCTACCTGGCAAGGCAAAAAAGTGATTTTGATGGTGCACTTGAAATGACAAACAGGGCCATTGAAACAGCCCGGTCGATCAACGATACCGTTCCTCTTGCAGACGCACTGAATACACTGGGTAACATATATAAGGATATGTTGTTGTTCAATGAGGCAATCGATTCTTATTTTGAAGCTCTCAGGCTCTGGGAATTGAAAAATGATTCAAGCGGACTGGCCATTGCCTATGGCTCGATCGCTTTAATGTACTTCTACCAGAAAGAGTACAATAAAGCGCTGGAGTTTAATTTTAAGAAAGCACCAATATCTGAACGAACCGGTGACCTCTGGGAGCTGAGTAAAACCCTGAATAATATATCCCAGATATATGCCGCACAGGACCAGCATGATAGCTCGCTCTATTTCCTGAGAAAGTGTCTGCACCTTAACGAAAAAATGAACCTTTCATTCGGAGTTGCAGGTGCATGCCATAATATAGCCGCAACCTTTTTGCTTAAAGGTGAACTGGATTCGGCATATTATTATATCTCAAGATCAATAAGCCTTGCAGAAAGATCAAATGATCCTGAGCTTGCATCTTACCTTCTTACCCTGGCACGTGTTCAGAGAAGAAGGAATAATTATGACGAAGCCCTGGATAATGCCACAAGGGCTTATCGGATGGCAGTGAAACAAAATGAACCGATTAAAGTATCTTCTGCTGCCATCCTTCTCAGTGATATTTTCAGTGAAACAGGAAGGAAAGACCTTGCTTTTGACTACCTGAAGGAGTACCATACAATTATTGACAGTATAAATAACAACGAATTCCTGAAGAAGATAACACGGCTGGAAATTCAGAACGAGTATGACAGGAAACAGGAGGCGGTTGAACTTGAACACAGGCAGGAGCTGTTGATCCGTGAAAACAGGATTAAACAGCAAAACCTTTATGTTAAGGGATTGATCATACTGGTACTATTGCTAATTATTATTTCAATATTCTATATCCATAATACACGGTTGAGGGCACGGTATGCCAGGATAGACCTGGAACAAAGGCTGCTCAGGGCACAGATGAACCCGCATTTTATATTTAACTCCCTCTGTGCTGTGCAGGACCTTATTCTTGCAGGTCAGCCCGAAAAGGCAAATACTTTCCTGGTTAAGATCGCCAGCCTGATGCGTAATATTCTTGAAAATTCCCGGGAAGAATTCATACCCCTTGATAAAGAAATTGAGACCCTGAAGCTATACCTTGATGTACAACAACTCCGGTTTGAAACAGAATTTGAATACAAATTCAATATAGATGGTCCGATCGATACAGAAAATATTTCTGTCCCACCCATGCTTGCCCAGCCATGCCTTGAGAACTCTGTTGAGCATGGCCTGATGAATAAAAAGGATGGTGGAAAACTGGAAATATCATATACGCTGGAGGAGGAACTTATAAAGCTGGAAGTGACAGATAATGGAGTGGGAAGGAAACAGGCAGCTGAAAGCCAGGAAAAAAGCATAAAGAAAAAGTCAATCTCCACAGATTTAATCAAGAATAGACTTGATTATTTCAGAAAAACAACGAAAAGCAAAAATATCTCCTACGAGATAAAAGACCTGTACGAAGAATCACAGCCATCCGGCACAAAAGTTATTATATTGATGCCGGTCAGGAAGGTATTTGCCTGATTAATATTTTAACGTGATGAAGATTATTATCGTGGATGATGAAGCTGCAGTTAGAAATTCTATCTCGGCTATACTTAAGGATAACTATCCAGGTATTGATATTGTGTCCAGTGTTGGCTCAGTGCAGGAAGGTTATGTATCGATCCTTGAGCATCACCCTGACCTGCTGTTTCTTGATGTTGAACTGCCGGATGGGACCGGGTTCGATCTCCTTAATAAATTGCCATCCATTGATTTCAAGGTAATTTTTATTACCGCACACCAGGAGTATGCACTGGACGCCATCAAGGTAAGTGCACTTGATTTTGTCTTAAAACCATTCGACACGGATGACCTTTGCAAAGCTGTGGATAAGGCAAACAGGCTGATTAATAATGAAGAGGAGCAGGTTAAACTACAGGCTCTTAAGGAAAACCTGGAAAACAGGAGGGTCCTGAAGAGGATCGTGTTACATACATCCGAGAATCTTCATCTTGTGGCAATACCAGATATTATCAGGGCTGAGGCTGACAGTAACTACACCCGCTTTATATTATCAGATGGAAGCAGGATCATGGTCTCACGTACCATTAAAGAATTTGATACACTCCTTACAGGATCGGGAATGATACGGGTCCACCAGTCACACCTGGTAAATATTGCCTGGGTCGACCGGTTTGTTAAACGTGACGGGGGATACCTTCTACTGAAGGATAAATCCAAAATTCCAGTATCACAAAACCTAAAAAAGCAGGTTATACAGGCAATCAATGATTCGCTTTACCTGGATTAATTATCAATACTAATAATTCATAGCCCGATACTAATTCAATTCTGGCAGATACTAATCTTTGCTTTTAAATCTTCTTTGGAAGTCGTAATTTAAAAGAAAAAAGATGAGCATTATGAAAACCAGGACAATTTTCACACTTCTTGTTGCAGTTCTTCTTATCACACCAGTTGATGCATCCTGCCAGGTTAAACTGAACCTGAAGAAGAAAATAAGCAAGGAGGCAGACAAGCGTGCCAACAAGAAGGCAGACGAAACAGTAAATAAGGGCTTTGATGAGCTCGAGAAAGGAATTGAAGGAGTTCTCACCGAAGAGGATAGTGTGGCAGTTGAAAAAGAGCAGGCCAAGGATCCCGGTGCAGCAACCGAACAGGTTGCGGGCACTGGTAATACCGAAAATGCAACCGGTACCATGGATACCAAAGATGCATTGACACTCACATGGAGCCGTTACGACTTTGTTCCCGGTGATAAGATCATATTTGAGGACAACCTTATCGGAGAGGAGAACGGTGAGTTCCCATCCAGGTGGGACCTTTTTGAGGGAACTGTTGAAAATGCACAGTTCGGAGGTGAGAATATTATTATGTTCAGGGGTGGCGCCCCTAGGATTGTTCCCTACCTGAAGAACCCGGAAATAGATTACCTGCCTGATGTGTTTACCATAGAGTTTGACCTGTATGTGAATAACCATAACACATTCCAGGTCGAATTTAGTGATAGAAAAAACCAGAGGGTATCTTCGAATTACAGTTACCTTAGTATTACACACAATAGAATGGTCCTCGGCCCTGCAAGCAGCTATCTGCCTAACAATGAGTCTTTTGAAAATGAATGGGCCCATATATCCATAGCCTTCACTTCAGGAAAAATGAAAGCCTATATCAATGAGACAAGGCTGATCAACATACCACATCTCCAATTTGATCCCATGGGGATAAGCCTGCATGCATACCATGCTTCAGACAACAACCAGTTCTTTGTAAAAAATTTCAGGATTGCCGAGGGAGGTGTAAAATATTATGACCGCTTCCTGCAGGATGGAAAGATCGTGTCCAACGGTATCCGCTTTGACGTGGGCAAAGCAACACTGCGTCCAGAGTCAATGGGTGTTCTCAATGAGATTTACAAAATGCTGAATGAGCATCCTGAAGTGGCAGTAAGTATTGAGGGACATACCGACAGTGACGGGGACAACAATCTTAACCAGAAATTATCTGAGGACAGGGCAAAGACCGTTTTGAAACAACTTGTGTCAATGGGAATCTCAGGAGACAGGTTATCATCCAAAGGATTTGGCGAAAACAAACCCGTAACATCCAACGATACACCCGAAGGGAAAGCCAGTAACCGCAGGGTTGAGTTTGTAAAATTATAAACCTCAAATTAACAATAATGAAAAAATTTATCTATATGCTGATGCTCAGCATACTTGTCCTTCCTGTGTCCGCACAGTTCACTGCGAAAATGTTCTTTACGAGTATGGGTCAGGAACGGATCTTTACAGTTTATTCCTCCGATGCCGGATACCGTTACGAATTTAATGAGGATGGCCAGGAAGGAGTAATAATCGCTAAAAAGGGATCACCAGAGGTGATTATGCTGATGCCCCAGCAAAAAATGGCCATGAAGGGCTCTTCTGAAAACCCAATGAGTATGGGTAACGATCCCGTTGGTTCCTACGAGTACTTTAAGAAAAATGGAACCCTTAAGGAGATAGGAATTGAGACGATCAACGGCATAGAGTGTATAAAATCGGAATTGTGGAATGAAAACAGCAATGAATACGGCCAGGCAAACCAGAAGATGTTTACAGTCTGGGCCTCCGATAAATACAATTTCCCAATAAAAATGATCAACCACATCGATGGATCAGGAGGCCTGGTGATGGAGCTGAAAGAGATCCAGCCATGGACCCCCAATGCACAAAGTTTTGAAATCCCAGAGGGCTACCAGATAATGGACATGCCTAAAATGTGATGCCTGGTCAACAGACTCAGTTCAATAATTGAGATGGAGGGTTAGCTCCGTATCCATCACCCATTTGGGAGGTCTGGTTTTCATGTGTGCTGCAGAAAAGCAACTCTGGATGTTGAACGGTGGATGTTGAGCGTTCTCCAGTGCAATCTTGTATATCTTATCCAACAATACCTGCAAATACGTTAATTCTACCTCAGCCGATTCAGGGAAAAGTTTCGCCAGTATTGCTTCGGCAAGTCCTTCCTCCACCTTTATCCCGAATACTTCACAGGGTCCTTCAATCACCCGTTTTGAATTCACCCAGGTCATCTTCTCAATCCGGATCCTGTTGAAGAGAAATGTGGGTATCGCTTTTTCAAATTCAATGACCCAGGCCAGGTATTCATCCCTCACAACAAAGATCAGTTTACACTGAATATCCGCTTCATGAATTTCTTTAATGACTTCTATGAATTTTTCTCTTTCTTCCTTTGATCCGAAAATGAATAACTCCTCAAACTGGTCGAATATCAAATAGATAGGCTTAAAATGATCCAGGTACAACGATTGCAGGGATTTAACGATGTGTGCTGGTGTGTCTCCCCCTGGGGGGAGTGGCCGCAAAGCGGACGAGGGGGGAGTAAGAGCAACCTTTTGAAGTTCGGATAGCAGACCCTCCAGCATGTTCGTGCCCCTGCGCACAGTTACCGGCAACCAGTCACTATCTTCAAATTTATTGGCTAAGCCACAATTGATGATGGAGGTTTTCCCAGTTCCAGAAACTCCGGATACAATCAGTATTTTACTTTCAAAGATTTTCTGATAGATCTCTTCGATCTCCCGGTCCCTTCCAAAAAAGATCTCATGATCTTCCCTGGTGTACGAATCCAGGAACTTGAACGGGCTTTTTATCATAGGAGTAATAATTAGAATGAAACAGGTCTATCCGATAAATTTACATAAATTATAGTATAACTCTTAAAATTAATCATACCTTTGTCACGATTTCAGATTTGAGAATTTGCGCCTTTATTTACTAACTCACCTTTTACGATTAGTTCATATCAGCTCTCCTTTTTAAGTCCGTAATATTAACTTATAGTAACAGGTTGTTCGGTTTTTATTCATTCCATTCGAAAATCTTGTTTCCGCTACTTCACGTATGAAGTTCAAGCAGAACAGGATATCTATGAATAGAGCAAACCACCTGTTTATTTAAACATTAACAATTTAATTTTAAAACAATGAACATTTATGTAGGAAACCTTGATTTCAAGGTAGATGAAAATGAGTTGGAAGAAATATTCAACGACTATGGAACGGTAAGTTCTTCAAGAATTATCACAGACAAATTCAGCGGCAGAAGCCGGGGTTTTGGATTTGTCAGTATGGAAAATCAAAAGGAAGCAAACAAGGCTATAAACGAGCTGAATGGTGCCTCCTATGAAAGCAGGAAAATGGTTGTAAACGAGGCTAAACCACGAAAAGAAAATTTTAGCCGCTAAAAAATCATCATGACAAAAGGAAAAGTAAAATGGTATAATGGAGCCAAAGGATTTGGCTTCATTGAAACAGAAGATCGCGACGATATTTTTATTCACCGTACAGGATTATTGGACTCGCATGAAAACCTTCAACCCGATCAGGAAGTTGTTTTCGAAATCAAACGGGGAGAAAAGGGCTTGATGGCTGTTAACTTAAAACCAGTAAATTAATTCAGTAATACAAAGCAATTTTTCGGAAAGTACTTTTCGGGAAGGTTGTATGAATCTTTTTTAGATAAGAACATCAGAAACCAGTATGATGTTCTTATTTTTTTAGGGACCGGCTTAAGACAACGCTCACGCTGTCCAACTTTCCACCGACCGGTGGGTTCATCTTTGCTACCCGCACGGTGATCTTTTCGATTCCGCTCATTTCCCTGAACAGCACATCCAGGATCCGTTTGGCAATGTGCTCCAGCAGGTGTGATTTTTTCGCCATCTCCTCTTTCACCAGCTTGTATGCTTTCTGGTAATTCACCGCATCTTTCAGATCATCGGACTCGGCAGGTCGGGTCATATCCGTTTCAATGACCAGCTCCACCAGGAATTTGCTGCCCACGATCTGCTCCTCCTTAAAGTGGCCATGATAGGCATAGAATTCCATATTTTCAAGCCGGATGACTCCCATGCTGGTAGTTGTTAATACTCCCGAACAAATGCAGTAAGGGGTTCTCAATTTACAAATTTTAAATGGATTAATTGAATTTATATCGCTCGCAGACCATATTCCATAATTCCTGCTATTTTTGTAGGGAACGTTTATGGGAAGCAGTTGCATATACAAATACAATCCTGCCTGGGGAGAACGCCCGCCTACCAGTCGGGCAGGCAGGGAACGATCAAACTCAAACCAAAGCGATATGAAAACCAACAGCGAGGCCCGGGAATCTCTCAATTTTATCGAAGCGATCATTGAAGAGGATCTGCGACTTGGTAAGAATGAGAAGCGTGTCCATACACGATTTCCACCGGAGCCGAACGGATACCTGCACATCGGTCATGCCAAATCGATCTGCCTGAATTTCGGCCTCGCCAATAAATACGATGGCAAATGCAACCTCCGGTTTGACGATACCAATCCATCCAAAGAGGAGGTAGAATACGTGGATTCCATTAAGGAAGATGTCCGCTGGCTTGGATTTGACTGGGAAGACCGGGAGTTTTATGCCTCGGATTATTTCGACAAGCTGTATGAATTTGCCGTCAAGCTGATCAAGCTGGGACTGGCATACGTGGATGACCAGTCGGCAGAATCGATTGCCGGGCAAAAGGGAACACCAACCCAGCCAGGTCAGGAAAGCCCTTTCCGAAACCGGAGCGTTGAAGAGAACCTGGACCTGTTCGAACGGATGAAAGCAGGAGAGTTCAGGGACGGAACGCGTGTGCTGAGAGCAAAAATCGACATAGCATCTCCCAACATGCACATGCGCGACCCGATGATATACCGGATCAAACACGAATCCCATCACCGCACCGGCGACCGCTGGTGTATCTACCCCATGTATGATTTTGCTCATGGACAGTCAGACTATTTTGAAGGAATAACCCATTCCATCTGCACCCTGGAGTTTGAGGTGCATCGTCCGCTATACGACTGGTTTACACAATACCTTGCGGAAGGATCCTACCAGCCCCGGCAAATTGAATTTGCCCGCCTGAACCTGAACTTCACCATCATGAGCAAACGCAGGTTGCTCGAACTGGTGAAGGAAGGTCATGTGAGCGGGTGGGATGATCCCCGGATGCCCACCATTACGGGTTTGCGAAGACGCGGATATACCCCCGAATCGATCCGGAATTTTGCCGACCGCATCGGTGTTGCCAAACGGGACAACGTGATCGACGTGGCACTTCTCGAACATGCCGTTCGTGAAGACCTGAATGTCAAAGCGCCTCGTGTGATGGCTGTTCTCAACCCCCTCAAGGTGATCATTACCAACTATCCGGAGGGTCAGGTTGAGGAGCTCGAGACAATTAATAACCCGGAAGACGAATCGATGGGAACCAGGAAAATTCCCTTCTCGCGTCAACTGTTCATCGAACGGGAAGACTTTATGGAGGATCCACCGAAAAAGTTTTTCCGCCTTGCTCCGGGTAGCGAGGTACGCCTGAAAAGCGCTTACATCATCAAATGCGAAGATTTTGTAAAGGATGAAAAATCGGGGGAGATCCTTGAACTCCATTGCACATACGATCCTGCAACCAAAAGCGGTTCGGGAAGTGAGCGGAAAGTGAAAGGAACACTTCACTGGGTATCCGCTACCCATGCGATCGACGCCGAAGTCAGGCTCTATGATCGGCTGTTTAACCATGAAGATCCGGGTGGACAGAAAGACCGGGATTACAAGGAATTCCTCAACCCCGATTCACTCAAGATCCTGACAGAATGCAAACTGGAACCTTCCCTCACCAACCTGAAACCACTCGATAAATTCCAGTTTCAACGGCAGGGATACTTCTGTGTTGATCCCGATTCCACCAATGAACATCCGGTCTTTAACCGAACCGTCCCGCTCCGGGATAGCTGGACAAAAATTCAGGATAAAAAATCCTGAATTAATTACGAACACCGATTAACGAATATCCAATGAAGAAGTTAAAAAATCTATGATAAACAATTAATTGAATAATCATGACAAATAACATTTCAAGACGAAAATTTTTCTACAGTTCTCTCGGACTCAGTGCCGGGGCAATCCTGTTAAAAACGTTCCCAACCTTCGGACGGCAGGGAAACGGAATCACCCCGCTGATCATCACCAGTCACGCCAACCCGACGGGTGAACAGGCGATGGAGGTGGGCTGGAAGATCCTGATGGATGGCGGATCGGCAGTCGATGCCATTGAAAAAGCGGCAAACGTGATCGAGATCGACCCGGAAGACACCAGTGTCGGTTATGGCGGATTGCCCAACGAGCACGGTGTGGTCCAGCTCGATGCATCCATCATGGATGGAAAAACCTACAGTGCCGGAGCCGTTGCCAGCCTGGAAAACATTAAAAATCCCTGCTCGGTGGCTCGCCTGGTCATGGAACGGACCGACCACGTGCTGATGGTTGGACCCGGAGCATTGGATTTTGCCAAAAAATGGGGATTCCCGGAAGAGGATCTGCTCACTGAAAAAGCCCGGCAGATCTGGCTCCGCTGGAAAGAGGGACTGAGCGACCGGGATGACTGGGGGCCGCCCGAACACCTGAAGGATAAAATCGACCTGCAATCCTACTACGAACGTTTTCCGGAATTCCAGGAACATTATGGAACAACCAATGTACTGGCGATTGATGCCAACGGGGATGTGGCTGGGATCACCACTACCAGCGGGCTCAGTTTCAAGATCCCCGGCAGGGTGGGTGACTCTCCCATCATCGGTGCCGGACTTTACGTGGACAATGAGGTGGGTGCTGCCGGTGCCACCGGACGGGGTGAGGATGTGATCAAATCGTGTGCTACCTATTACATCGTCCTGAGGATGAAAGATGGCCGCTCTCCCCAGCAGGCGTGCGAGGATGCCCTGCAGATGATAATCGACAAGTACAAAAAGGTGAATCCCGAATTCTTCCCCAGCGAAAAATTCGTCGCCATCAATAAAGCCGGCGAACTGGGATGCGCCACGATGAGGGGCAGGGGAAACCCGAGGATGTCGGTGATGAACAAAAACGGATACAGCCGCTACGAGGGAACGGTGAAGGTGAAGAGTTAAAAGTTAGTGAGACTTGATTTTTACAAACTTGTGCAGTGAAAATCATCAGTCAAACTAATCCCGCTGAAAGCGGGGTTATTG